>Ga0213841_1000385_pt1 | contig 56861 bp, 44 predicted proteins | sample SWPATP23_FD_160125 | JGI IMG/M metagenome (GOLD analysis project Ga0213841, IMG submission 160125) | Coastal seawater microbial communities from Marineland, Florida, United States - SWPA TP2 #3 | ecosystem: Environmental > Aquatic > Marine > Coastal | place: USA: Florida | collected 2016-08-14
GCTTGCGTTGTATCCAGCTCAAGCAGTGGAAGAGGCCCTCCCGACTGTTCAGGCGACTGCGGCAGTTGGGCTATCGGGGTCAGTTCAAGGCGATCAAGATGAAAAGTTGGCACAATGCGCGCAGCCCCTTGGCGAGCTACGCGATGCCCAACAACTGGTTACACGTAGAGCTGGGCTTGGTGGATATGGCCTCGACCAAAGTCGGTATAACGGTCTCAGAGATCTGAGATAAGTGTTTACATGAGCCGTATACGAGGCCCGTACGTACGGTTCTGTGAGAGGGATGAGGCGTAAGCCTCACCCTACTCTATGTGCCCCGAAGAACCAGCCCTTGGGCGTCTGAGCCTTTGAACTCGTGCGCATATTCCTTAAGGGGTGCATGGCGGGCACTGCTCGACGGATGGGCAGGTCGCGGCCACAGTTGAGTGCGTTGGAGCTTTTGGCTTTCTCGGGGCTGAGACTCCCACGCCTTCCCCAGGATGTGTGCTATAAGTGTAAGTGTGGCCCCCCGCCAGTCAGTGATGCCAAATACACAGGTGGGCTCTCGTTACCCAGCCTAGGCAGTGGCGTACAACCCAGGCTACCGCGGATTGTGGAATTTACACAGGGTGACACGTTGATGAATATCTATTGGCTAGACTCGTTAGATCATGGCGAAGATTGGTTTGTTGCCGCAAACAATGCGCGTGAGGCAATAGCGCTTTTTGCTGAGGATATGGGCTATGATGTGGTCGAGGACGAGGTAAGCGCAATGGAAGTCTGTGCGGTACCGGAATGCGTTGCTATAACGGAGACGCAATTTCTCGATAACGACCAGATCGAGGCCTGCGGCGGAGAGATTATCCACTATCATGACGCCGATCTTCTGGCGCTGGTCGACCAGACTACTTTGGATGCCCTCGGTGTCGAAACCCGAATCGTGCGTTTTGGGCAGCGGGTATTTATTGAAGGCAATGTGGCGCGCGCGGCACTGCAAACACTGAAGCGGCGTTAAACTGTAGGCCTGCAGCGAAACGGCGGTGACCTTGGCCCCAGACGGCAGGGTCGCCACTGCACTCCAGGCTGAGGCGCATGCCCGATCCTGGCGCCACCCGGCACAAGTGTTGCGTATCACGCGGCCATCAGCCAGTCACTCTCTTGCTCGGACAAGCCCGCGATAAAGGTCGGGCGGCTTTTTAAGATCTCCCAGTAACGCACCCCCTGGGGGTGGCAGCGCGAGAGGCTGAATCCAAACGCGTGTTGGCGGGTCAAGATGACACCAAAAGCCAGATCCACCAGCGACAGGGTTTTGTGCTCTAGCAGCTGCCCGGCGGTGAGCCAGTCAGACAAATACGCTGTCAGCAGCTGTCGGGCCTCCTTGTCCGCCTTGTTGCCGTTGACCTCGTTGGGGCCCCGCACACAACGCTCTACCGCGGGGAATACCCGCTTGAGGAGATCGGCAAACAGTTGCCGCTGACGGTTCCGTTCAGCGATATCGGTGGGGAATAACGCCGGCAGCGGAATCAGTTCCTGGAGGTATTCCGCAATCACCTCCGGGGTGTAGAGACTGGTGCCGCGGTGGATCAGAACGGGTACTTCCCCGTAGGGGTTGGCCTTCAGTAGCAGCTCGCGCTGGCTCGGAGGGATCGTGTGGTACCGGTAGGGCGCGTCTTTCTCTGCGGCCAACCAACGCACCAGGTGACTGGCCATGCCTTCATCGTCTACCAGCAACAACATCTTATCCTGGGTCATCGTGGGTTGGGTCATCCGCGGCACCTGAACAGCATAAAGAATAAACAAAAAAGGCGCGGAGGTTAGCGGACCTGACGACGAAAGGCAAGTGTTATCCAGCGCTGGGAGTCAATAGGTTTATCCTGCTTCACGGTCTCGACCAAAGCCGTCCGTTAGTCGACATCATAAAGTGCTTTCTCCAACACTGACGGCGTCGTCTCTCGAGACCCTTCGATGTCGCGTCTGCTCAATGCGAAGGTGTGTAATTGTCACTGCCGTGGTGATCATACATTTTCCGCGAATGTGAACAGCGCACGGGGCGCCTTATTCGGTAGTTCGGTGACCCACCCCGCGATCGCTTTGGTATGTTTCCACCAGGACATCGCGCTGCTTTCGTGACAGTCCCTGTGGAGAAAAGGCAGGTCCCATTCCCGTTCCTGCTGCCGGCCAGCAGTTCCCCCATGGTGGTGTACTGGGTGAAGATCAACGCCTTCTCGCCGGATTCCGCTAGCTTCGCCATAATCTTCATTCAGGCGGCTAGTTTGACGGGCTCCTCAACGTTAATAATCACGAACTCACGAGACCAAGCTGTAATGGGTGTCAATTGCGTCATAAGGCGCTATTACACGATCATCATATTTGGCCAGTAATCCTACTTCCAATAAGGCCTGAATGTCGGTATGGACGCTCTTATAATTGCGCGCCATTTTTTTTGACACCTCACGGATGCTTGTCCCTGTCGGATAGTTCTGACGGATCAGGCGGAGTACCCGCACTCGCGCGGGCGTCATCACCTTCAAAAAGGTTTCAAAATCAGGAAACGACAATATAGTTTGTTCTTCAACTTTTTCACCAGCGGCGGCTTTTTCAAAGGCTGCTATAAACCGCTGATTAAAGTCGTCCAAGTTTTCAATGTTTACTTTTACGTCACTCATCGATATCACCTCCCTCCTTTCTTACATCCACACAGAAATCTTCTAGCAGTTGTTGAGGCGTGGTAAACGTATAGGGGTACTCATTATCCCGAATATGCTTATGATCGCCTTTGCCTAACTCATTGTCATAGCCAACAATACGAACACCGTCCTTTCCATAGAAGAGACTGTACTTTAATCCATGGGGACGTTCTTCCGAGGGCTCAGGCAACTGCCAAATGCGCATCTGGATAATGCCGCCATCCCTTAAGATGCGCTTTTGCTCGAGTAATAGGGTTGCCTTTGTCATATGTGCATTGTAGCCCATATGGTGTGAATTGCACACAGCCTTATTGAGGTCTCCACCCCAGGGAGTAAGGGATGGGCGGGCTTCTGGAATTTGCTAAAATAGCTCTAACTCATTGATTTATATATGTACTTTTCCGCAAAGCCCAAATAATGCCCAAAACTAGTAGCTACGAACTATCCTCCTACCCTCAGGTTTGGCAAAGACGAGAAAGTTTGCCATCGCTTATAGCGTGGACGTGTTGCACTTCCCGAGGTTGCGGATGGGTGCTTCTCGGGTACTTGCTGGGCTCCGAATAGAAGAAGGGTAATTGCATTAGCTTACTGGCAATGGTGGCGTTGCTCTCGGCTCATCGCCAAAACAACGACAGCTTTCGGCACATCAGGGGACATTGTTACGCCTGTAAATCGACTGAATTCGCCGCTTCAGGTAAGACAGCTTTCAGCCAGGACCGGAATTTCCGGTGCTGCTGTATTTGGCGATCTTAATGCGGCAGGAGTTTGATTCAAAGGAGCCATTCGGGAATGTCACTAGAACACTTTGGAGGGCAGGTGTCAACACCTTTGCAGACGTTGTGCTAATTCGGTGAGGTGCATCAGCTGTTACGATTAGCGGACGCTAGAAACCGCGATAGATTTACTTGGAATCTGGTTGATTAAGATCACCGGGTGTCAGCCAGGTGCGGGCTTTCAGGTTTAGATCTCTTCATCAGATTAGCAACTTCTGCAGAAAGTTTAACAGCAGACCTCCTGTTGATAGTGCACTGCATGATCAACGGAAGGTCTGCCATGTTCACTGGCTTATTCTTCTGTTTGAGTTGGAATCCACCACTCAAAACCCCGCGGTGTCTCTATATATTCCGGCCAGCGAAAGTGAATCGGTGGTTCATAGTCGCATAGGGGAGCAATCCACTGCTGCCCACCGATGCCTCCGCCAGTGCGTTGTTCAAACTCCGCGGTGGCACGTGCAAGCACCTCGGGCTTGGTCAACAGGTCCACGATTGTACAGCCGATGGTTTTACTGGCACAAAAAATCATTGGGTCGATGGTTTCCCGAATCCCTCCCAGGGCGTTCATCACCCAGGCGGGGTATTTCTCGCCGCTCGGCGGGGCGGCGAGGGTTGGGCGGCCGATGTAGAGGCGCACGGTGGGAGCATGCCAGGCGAACTCCGTGTAGTCGTCGGAGGTAAAGTGTTCCTGCCACTCGGGTAATTCTCGGCGCAGATTGCGCTCGGCTTCCTGCGGCGCAATCAGCTCTTCGGTCTCTTTCATGAACGGCTGATCCATGGGGGGGATGCCCAGGTTTTTCTGGATTGCTTGAGCTTTGGCGATGGCCTCCGGGTAGTTAAAGACGGGAGGGCCAACCATCTCCAGATTCTGGTAAGTGACCTCAGCCATGGTGTGGTTGGCCAGGCCGGGACGCGATTTGGCAATCCAGTCTTTGCGCCAGGTGCAGTGGCTGGTAGAGGCCGCCGCTGCCGCGTTGCTGTCCAGTACAGTGACAATACGCTCGGCCATTTCGACTGTGGGGACACGCATGATGTAGTGAATCTGGGCAATTTGCGCCGGCAGGTTGTCGGACGTCGCCTGGCCGGCGAGAGTGATGCTCTCGTTCATCGACCAGCCACAGCCGGCCGCGACCATGTGCTCTTTGAGCATTTTGGAGTTCATGTACATCTGCATCAGGGCATCGTTGGCGCCGGGAGCCCTGGCCGAGGCGTGGGAGGCCGCAATGGGAGAATCCGTTTCTCCGGATTGTGCCAGCCAGGTTTCCGGGTTGTCACACTCAAAGGTGTACATCACAACAAAGGCCGCCCCGCAGTGGGTATTCCAGCGGGTGGTGTTGGTCAGGGGCAGCATGTAAAAGGGGTGAAAGCTGATTGCGGCATCCAGGTCGTCGTAATAACCCCGGGCGGCGTGGATCGGTTTGGAGGCGCGTAGTTTTTCCGCAGGCTCGCCAAAAAACTTGAGTGTGCCCGGAATATTGAATTTTTCCATTGTTGCTTTAGCGGCCAAAAAACCCCCCAGTGCACCGATACCCAGCGCCGAGTGCGGATCAGTGTGGCCGCCTGCGTGCTTGCTTAAGCCCGGCCGGGGCTTTTGTTCGACATCTGCAGCCTGGCAATTGCCAGGAACGGCATCGTATTCGGCATAACCACCGATGGTGGGGCCGCCTTCGCCGTTAGACCAGGTGGCGCAAAAGGCTGTCGGCATACCGCCGCTACCGACTTCCACGGTGAACCCTTCGGCCTCCAGGCGTTCGATATACCAGGCACTGGAGCGGTATTCGCGCCAGGCCGTTTCACCAAAGTGAAAGATCACTTGGTGCCAGTTGGACAAATCCGGGGAGTGCTGTTGGACCCAGTCGAAAATATTCTGTTTTTCCTGAGAACGTGTTGCTGTGTCAGTCATACCGATACTCGTTATAATATGGTAGCCCGAGACTTTAGCCGTGCCTTCGCTGCACGGGTATACCCCGGTGGGGGAGGTCGGGCCGAAGCCCGGACAACCCCGTTAGAATCGCAGCTTGCCCTCTACACGGTAGTAGCGGGGATTGCCGCGCACCGCGTAGGCGCCGAGAGCCAAGGGGTTCTGGGAATCCATGATGTACTCCCGATTGGTCAGGTTTTCACCCACCAGGGCCAAATCCCAGTTACCGTCGGCGGATTCAAAGGCGATACGGGCGTTGTAGAGCTCGTATTCGCTTTCGCTCAGGTTGTTGGCAATATCAAAGTACTGCTCACCCTTGTATAGATACTCGCCGCGCAGAATCACTTCCCCCATATCTCCGACAGGTATGGCGTACTGGGCGATAACACTGCCGCTGTTGCGGGGGGTGCGGGTGAGCTTGTTGTCTTTCAGGTTCTCGGTAAGGCCATCGCCATCGGTGTCGACAATAAAATCATCGCTAAAGCTGGCGTCGATATAGGCGTAAGTGGCCCAGATATCGAGACCCTGAAGGGGGCGGGCGTGAAGGTCCAGTTCGAAGCCACTGGTTTCCGAGGCATCGCTGTTAACGATAGTCAACAGTCCGCCAACAATATTGTTCTGCTGCAATTTTTCATAGTCGTTGAAAAAGAAAGCGGCATTCAATTGCAGGCGCTGATTCCAAAGGGTGGATTTCACGCCGATTTCATAGGCAAGGTTTTCTTCCGGATCAAACTCGGCGGGCAGGCCATCGGCACCGGCCACATAGTTAAAACCACCGGCCTTGTAGCCCTGGGCGACACTGGCATAGGCCATGATATCCTCGTTCAGCTGATAATCGATGGCAATACGACCGGAGACATTGTCCCAGCTTTCGCTGTTTTTGACTTCGCCAGCGGAAGTGGCGCTCAACAGGTTGACACCGAGCAGATCCTGAATTAGGCCTCCGGTAGGGGCCACCGGTGCATCGTAGGCCAGGGATTTTTCATCCCGGGAGTAACGCAGGCCCAGGGTCAGCTTCAGGCTTTCACTCAGGTCGAAGGCGGCATCTCCATAGAGTGCAAAGCTATCGGTCTCGCCGGTGACCGAGGTGGTTTCGGAGACAAACGATTGACACAGAATCGCGGCATCAAAGTCAACACTACTGTCGCCGGCCACGCCGCTGCCATCGAGGTCATCGACACCGTCGTTACAGAAGGAGCCGGAGCCGTCAGTGTCCAGGAAGCCCAGGTAGATGTCGCCGAGGAAGAAATCGTCGTAGTCCAGTATCTGGTCAGAACTGATCTGCTCGTTAAAGAAGCTGGCACCGACAAACCAGTCCATGGCATCGGTCGCGACGTTTAGGCGAAACTCCTGGGAATACTGCTCGGTAATTTCATCGGCGGTATAGTCGGCCACCAGCACCGGAGACCCCTGTACCTCTTGGCTCAGCATATAGTCGTGGGTGTAGTAACCGGTCACCGAGGTCAGGGTCAGGCTGTCATTGATGTCCCAGGTAGTCTGTAGATTAACGCGCTGGGCGTCCAGCTGTTCCGGTGACTCGCGGCGCCCGGTCTGATTGTCTTTATAGACTTGGCGGATGTCGATTGGGCCAAAGAAAGTGGCGCTGGAAGGATCCAAGTCGCTCAGGGAGACGCGAATCAGACCGGAATCGTAGCTCATGTACTCATAGCTCAGCAGGGATTCCACCCTGTCAGACCAGTTGTAGCGTGCACTGAGTCGGCCGGCCTTGCTGTCCTGGTCACCGGGGCCCTCGTCGCCCACAGAATTGTTGTAGAAGCCGTCGCGCTCCTGTCGCTGGTAGGCAGCGCGGATCGCCAGGTTATCGTTGATGGCCAGATTGCCCATCAGGTCGTACTGGCGCTGCCCTTCATTACCGGCAGCTACACCAATTGAGGCCTCGGTTTCGTTTGACGGCTTGTTGGTGATCACGCTGATGGCGCCGGCCGAGGTGTTGCGCCCAAACAGGGTACCCTGGGGGCCTTTGACCACTTCGACGCGCTCGATATCGTAGAAGGAGAGACCTGAGCTGACGATACGCCCGGCGTAGAGATCATCGACGAACACGCCCACCGAGGTTTCCGCGCCGATACCAAAAACATCAGTGCCAATACCGCGCACGTTATACACGGTGGTGCCGGCGGTATACTGCTCGCCGGAAAAACCTGGGGCGTAGGCGATCAGGTCAGTGGCGTTGTTGATGCCGGCATCGCTGACAAACTCGGCGTTAAAGGCGTTCACGGCCACAGGGATATCCTGTGCGCTCTGGGCTCGCTTCTGGGCGGTAACCACAATTTCATCGATTGTAAACAAATCGTCCTGGGCGAATACCTGAGGAAAGGTGATTACCTGGGCGGTGATCAGGGCTGAAAACAGCGGTGTCTTTTTGTATCGCATCATGACTCTCCGGTTTTGTCGTTCACATTGTTATTGTTGACATGGGGTTGGGTTGCCTACCGATTAAAGGACAATCGGTGATGAGGATCATTACCCCAGATGAGTTAACGGGGCAGGTTGGGTTAAACCGTGCTGTTACCCTGTTTGAGTTATCGTTGAGGGTGGCGTGGGGGCGTAGGCTTGAGTAGCTGTTGCCTGCCCCTCATTTGAGTTTAGAATAGAATCAGATGTGCCTATTTATATTTCAAAGGGTTATATATGTCTGGTTCAGTGCTGACGTCTGGTGATATACAACAGGTATTGCAGAGCGTGGATCTTATCTCTCCGTTAATCAAGAACCTGGGTGAACCGAGCTTTCCCGTATTGCTGTGGGAGTTTATTGATGACTTCGTCAATATTGAGGAAAGTTGTGTCTACCTGCTGCGGCGCGATGGGCACAGTGTGCGATTGGCCAATCGCTGGGAGAGTGAGGAGCGTGATTACTGGCACCATTTTATGGAAAAGGAGCTGGTAAAGCTTTTAAATCCCTATTTCAACCGCTTTATTTCTGAGGGCTTTGCCGACGGTTTTTATCACATCACCGACGTGGCGCCGGATGACTTTAAAAACAGCGAATACTACAAGGTGTTTTTTCGGCCGGCCTATGACGATTCTGAATCGGCTGATGAGGGGGTGTATGTTACCAATATCGATGACAACAACGCGTTGTTTTTGACCATTGAGCGCGGTGTTAAAACACCCGCACTTTCGGGAAAAGATCTCGCGCGCTGCAAGACACTGTCCCCGCTTATTACCGCTTTGTGCTTTCAGCAATGGGCGAAACCTGTTCTCCAGATGGCCAGTGAAGGGGGGCGTAGAGTCACCCTGTTTGATGAGTTGAGTCGTGCCTTTGAGCAGTTCGGTAGCCATGTGTTGACGGACCGGGAGCGGGATGTGGCGGCCTTGATGCTGAAGGGGCACTCCTCAAAGTCTGCCGCCCGGGCCCTGGATATTGCGCCGGACACCGAACGGGCACACCGCAAGCGGCTTTACACCAAGTTGAATATTTCTTCCCAGGCTGAATTGTTTACCCTGTTTTTCAAGTCTACGGAGTATCTGGGGGAGAGCCAGGATCGCGATCCACTGGAAGACTATATACGCAGCAGGCCCTCGCGCTAGAGGCGTCTGATTCCGCCAGCGCTTGCTTTACGGTTCGCTATTCATTGTTGCCTTATGGCACTCCAGTGAACGGTTATAGCATCAAGGGACATTTCCCGTTGCCTTACCGCATTTGAGGTATCGTGCTTTGGGCCGTCGCTTCGGTAGCCTAGGGGATGCAGTTGCTGGCCGCCGAGACGGGGGCTATACCTTACACCCGTCACACCTCCCAGTTTGGCTGGGTCTTTACCAAAACAGGGCAAGCGCGTCTATGGACATTGATCGAACGACTTCTGGTGCGCACTTGGGGCTGCCCGCTATCACCACCGCGTGTTTCCTGTCTGCTGTCAGCGGCATGATGTTCAATACCCTACCGCTGTTTCTGGGCACGGCAGTGGATTCACTGGGGTTAAGCGAGGCGCAGGCAGGGGTATTGGCTTCCAGCGGCATTGCCGGGTTTTTGGTTTCGGCGCTAATCGCAATCGCTTGGATAAGGCGGCTGAATTGGCGACGCTGGTGTATTGGGGCTTCCCTGCTGGCCGCACTTTGCTATGGGGGCTTGTCCTTTGCGGCCTCCTATCCGCTGTTTTTGCTCTTGCTGTTTGTGATCGGCTTGTGCCTGGCGCTGCTCTTGTCGGTGGTGATTTGCTGGTTTGGCGAACAGGTGAACCCGGATCGCCTTTATGCCCTAAAGATTTTTGGCGACATTGGTTTGGGGGCCCTGTTGATCTAACTGTTGCCCCGGACTTTGATCCCCCTGTGTGGCTTCAGTGGTATATTGCTGGCGATGGCCGCCCTCTGTATGGTGGCGGCCCTGTGCAGTGGTTTATTGCCTAGCGCGCCACCAACTCATCACTCAGTCGAATTCAGTCGTGCCGGCAAAAACAACCGCCTGGCCTGGCTGGCCCTAATGGCCCTGGTGGTCAGTTTTGGGAGCATGGCGGGGTTGTGGGCATTTACCGAACGCATTGGCGTTGATCTGGGAGTGGGGGCTGACCGGGTATCCGAAGTGCTGTCGCTGTCGCTACTGTGTTCGTTGGGGGTGACCCTGGCTGCCGCCTGGTTGGGTAGCCGCTACGGGCGTGCCTCGATACTGATTGGGGGTACTGGGCTTATACTGGCGTCACTCTACTTGTTTGCCGGCGACCGCGCCGCACACCATTACCTGCTGTCGGTGTGTCTGATGAGTGCTGGCTGGAACTTTGCCCTGCCTTATCAGATGGGCTTGATCGGTGAGGCGGATGTTTCGGGGCGTGTCACTGCAGGTATGGCGGCTGCACTGGCGTTGGGAGGTGCGCTGGGGCCGGCTATTGCGGGCGGTACCCTCAGCGAGGGGAGCTTTTATGCGCTCTATGTATTGGTGGCGGTGGGTGTGGTCTTGGGTGCCGTTATTTTTTTATGGGTGCTGTCACGGTTATCCGGGGAAGACGCCGTGACTTCCGCTGTGGCCAACTCGGATTAATCATTCATAGAGACCATCGCCCGTTTTCTTGCCATTGATCGGCAGTCAATTTTTCCTTCCATTACCTCATCTCGGGTATACCTCGAGATTCGCTAAGCCCGGATGATAGCGACATAGTCGCAGCGAGTAGAGGAGCTCTTGATGAGTCTAAGCAAAGAACAAATGGTGACCCTGTACACCAATCTGGTGCGGGCCAACGAATACGATCAGTCCATGTACAAACGCATGATGGCCGGAAAACTGATTGGTTTCTATCACCCGGGGGAAGGGGCTATTGCGCCAGGTGTCGGCAGCTGCACCTTTCTCAAGCAGGATGATTTTTTTCAACCCCATCACCGCGCTCACGGCATGACCGGTATGTTGTCCAAGGGTATCGATTTGAAACCCTACTTGGCCGAGCATACCGGCAAAGAGGGTGGCTGCTGTCGGGGGCGCTCCTCTTTCCACGGTTGTTTTCCCGACCACAAATTCTACACCAGTTCCGGCTTTATCGGTTTTCAATTTGCACCCTCGGTAGGTTGGGGCTGGGCGGCCAAACGCAACGGTCGCGGACAGGTGGTGATGTTGGGCGGGGGGGATGGTGCCTATGGCCAGGGTCGGGCGCACGAGGCTATGTTGATGGCCACCAACTGGAAATTGCCGACGATTTTCTGGTGTGAGAATAACGGCATGGCGATTCACTCCGAAGTCTCTGAGATGCACCCCACCGAAGATATTTCTTCCCTCGCTAAAGGTTACAACATGCCGGCGGTGGTGGTGGATGGGCAGGATGTCTTTGCCTGCGCCGAAGCTGCACTGGCGGCGATTGAACACTGTCGCGCGGGCAAAGGGCCCACCTTTGTCGAGTGCAAGACACTGCGCTTTAAGGAGCACGATATTGGTACGCCGGATCTGGCCGGTTCCACACCCCGCAGTGAGGAGTACCATGCCGAAATGCGTAACCGGGACCCTCTGGTGATTGCCACCGAGCGGGTACTGGCTGAGGGTGTGCTGACGCAGGATGATATCGATCGGATAATCGATCATGCCGCCACCGAGGTGGAAGTGGCCTGGGCATGGGCGGACGAGCAGCCTAAAGCCTTGCCCACTGAAGAGCAACTGCTGAACGCGGTATACGCCCCCTAATCAGCCTAAGACCCTGTATGGAGTAAAAACTATGCGTGAATTAGCGTTAATTGAAGCGATTAAAGAAGCCTATATCGAGGAGTTGGAGCTCGACGATAAAGTCTTTATGGTGGGGCAGGATATCCGCGGTGGCATCTTTCCTCACACCATGGGTTTGGTGGACCGGTTTGGCGAAGACCGTATTGTTGACACGCCGATTGCCGAAAGTGGTATGTACGGCACCGCCTTCGGTGCGGCTCAGGACGGTTACCGCCCCATCGTCGATTTTATGTTTGGCGGCTTCTCCTATGTGACCTTTTCCGAAGTGGCGGTGACCACCGGTCAGCAATACTTTTTGCACGGTAGTCAAACACCGCTGCCGATCACGATTACCGCGGCGGTGGGAGCCGGGGGTCGACTGGCCAATGATCACGCCATGGCCATTCACGGCAGCTTTTTGCACCAGCCCGGCATCAAGGTGGCCATGCCGTCCACCGCTTATGATGCCAAAGGGTTGATGAAGGCCGCGATACGCGATAACAACCCGGTGGTGATTCCCTGGCATATGGGCATCATGATGGACAAGGGGCCGGTGCCTGAAGAGGACTACATTGTGCCCTTAGGTGTTGCCGATGTGAAGCGCGAAGGCAGCGACGTGACTGTGATCGCCAACAGCCTGCAGTTGAAAAATGCATTGCAAGTGGCCGAAAAGCTGGAAGGGGAGATCAGTGTTGAGGTGGTGGATCCGCGCACTTTCGAGCCCTTTGATATGGATACCTTGTTGAAGTCGCTGGCGAAAACCAACCGCCTGGTGATTGTCGATGAGGACTGGGAAAGTGGTGGCTTTGCCGCAACCCTGTCGGCCCGGGTGGTGGAAGAGGCATTCGATTTGCTGGATGCGCCCATCAAGCGGGTGACCTTTCCCAATATGCCGGTGCCGGGCGGTTATATCGAGCCTTACATCATGCCTAATCCGGAAAAAATAGAAGCGGCCATCCGCGCCGTGTGTGAATAAGCACGTAGGAGAAAACATTGATGGCTACTCAGGAATATGTAATGCCAAAACTGGCCATGGCCATGAACGAGGGCACGATTAACGAGTGGTTGGTAAAAGACGGCCAGCGTGTAGAGAAGGGCGAGCAGATTGCCACCGTGGAAACGGAAAAGGTCGCCTATGACCTGGAAGCCCCTCAAGGTGGTTTCTTTCGCATCACAGTACCCTCTGGAGAGACGGTGCCGGTAGAAATGCCGATTGGACTCTTTGCCGACAGTGAAGAGGAATTGATGGCCTTGGGCGGCGCCTGTGCTGCAGCACCAGCGGCTAATAACGGTAATACCGTGGCTGAGGAAGAAAAGTCGGCAGTTGATAATGGCAATGCCGGTGGCGCCGAAGAACCTGCCGCCGCGGCTGTGCCAACACCGAGTCTCCAAACTATTACTCAGGGTCATACCCTATACCGGGACAGGATCATTGCCTCGCCCTTGGCGAAAAAAATGGCCAGAGATCGCGGTCTGGACCTTGCTTTCGTGGAAGGGACCGGCCCCAACAATCGTATCCTTAAGCGCGATATTCTGCGTGCCGAAGCCACTGGCGAAGGTCGCGCTCCGCTTGTCAACTCCGCTGGCAGTGATGAGCTGGTGGCCAGGGCCCGTATACCGGTGGCTGGCATGCGTAGGGCAATCGCTCGCAATATGATGAGCCAGATGCAGAATACCGCCACCATTGCTCAGACGACGGAAGCCGATGTCACCGATCTATTAACCTTGCGCAAGCAGTTTGTGGCCCGGGCTGAGCAGTTGGGCACCAAGGTGTCGGTGAATGCCTTCTTTATCAAAGCGATTGCCTGTGCAGCCAAGCAGTACCCGATTCTCAATGCCTCCATGAACGATGATGAAATCATTGTCTGGGATAACGTCAATGTAGCCTTTGCCCTAGCATTGCCCAGTGGCGATGGCTTCACCGAGAACCTGATGGTGCCGGTGATCCGCAACGCTGATCGGCTCGGTGTGGTTGAGATCGATAAAGAGATGAAGCGCCTGATCGCAAAGGGGCATGACGGAACACTCAATGCGACGGATATGGCCGACAGCACCATCACCTTTACCACCACGGCGGGCATCGCCCCTCCGGGCACCGGGGGCCAAGCCATTCTCAACGGGCAAAATGTCTGCATCGTCGGCATCGGTGGCGCCAAGAAGAAACCGGCTGAGCACAACGATGAGATAAAACTGCGTCAGCTCGCTCCAGTGATGGTCAATTACGATCACCGCGTGGTGGACGGTGCGCCGGCGGGTCGTTTCCTGAATCACTTGTGGGAGTGTTTGCAGGATCCGGCGTTGATGTTGGCCTGATGCGCGTGAGACGTGGAAAGAGGGCGAAATAAAATTTCTAGAGCGAATACAATATGTCAAAGCAATACGACCTAATCATTATCGGCGCCGGCCCCGGTGGCTACGTCGCGGCCATCCGCGCCGCCCAACTGGGCCTGAAAACCGCCATCATTGAAAAAGACAATCCCGGTGGTGTCTGTCTTAACTGGGGCTGTATCCCCTCCAAAAATCTGATCCATCAAGCAGAAACCTTTCACTCCATGAGCGAAATGGAAGCAGTGGGCGTGAGCGTGGATCGCTCCGGCCTGGACTACACCAAGGTACAGGCGAAGTCCCGCAGCGTGGTGAAAACCCTCACCGGTGGCGTCGCCGGGCTGTTAAAAAAGAATAAAGTCGAACTGATTAAGGGCACCGCCAAGATTACTGGCAAGGGTGAAGTGACGGTCACTGCCAGGGATGCCGAACAGAAACTGAAGGCCACCAATATTCTGGTGGCCACCGGTTCCCGCCCGATGAATATCCGCGGCTTTGAAATCGATGAAAAGGTGGTGTTGTCCTCAAGCGGCATGCTGGCGATGAAAAGCCTGCCCAAAAACTTGATTATTCTGGGGGGCGGTGCCATCGGTTGTGAGTTTGCGTATGTGATGAACAGATTTGGTGTCAAAGTGACACTGATCGAGATGGCCGATCACCTGCTGCCAAGCGAAGACTTTGAAACCTGTGCGGTATTGGAAAAGTGCCTGAAACGCGATGGCATTGACGTGCTAACCGGCACTCGCGCCAAGAGCCTGAGTAAGACTGGCACCTCCGCGACAGTGACACTTGAAAGTGCCGAGGTTGAGCGTGTATTGACTGCCGATAAGGTCTTGGTGGTATTTGGTCGCGTACCCAATACCGAAAACCTGGGCCTGCAGGAAATGGGGGTGAAACTGAATGATAGCGGTTACGTCAACACCGGTGACTATGGCGAAACTCACGCGGCAGGGATCTACGCCATCGGCGACATTACCCGTACACCGGCACTGGCCCACGTCGCCTCCAAAGAGGGTGAGATAGCCGTCGAGCATATGGCAGACCATGAACCGGCTGTCAAAACCGTCGATCCAGATCTGGTGCCCTCGGCCATCTACTGTGAGCCCCAGGTGGCCGGATTTGGTTTGCGTGAAGACCAGGCCATCGCTGAAGGCATAAAAGTCAAAAAATCCACCTTCGCCTATCCCGGTGCCGGTAAAACAATCGCGGTGGGCAAAGCCGATGGCTTAGTAAAGGTGCTCTGCGATCCGGACACTGACGAGCTGCTGGGGGCCCATATCGTCGGTCACAACGCCACGGAATTGTTGCACGAATTGTTAGTCGCCAAAACCGGCGAACTGTTGCCGGCAGATATCGCCAACACCATTCACGCCCACCCAACTATCTCGGAAGCGATCATGGAGTGCCTGCGTGGTGTCAACGACAAACCTATTCACGGCTAATCACAGGAACAAGGGGATCTTATGACAAACTCAACCACAAGAGTCGCCATAATCACCGGTGCCGGCAACGAAGGCGGTATCGGCTACGCCTCTGCCCGAAAACTGGCACTAGAAGGCGTCAATGTCGTCCTGACCGATATCGCCAGCAAAGAATCCAGCCTCAACCGTGTCGCCACCCAGTTGGCCAAAGAAACCGGTGTCAGAGCGCTGCCCATGATTTGTGATGTCACTGACGATGCCAGTATTGAAATTTGTGTGGAGCGTACCCTGAAGGAGCTGGGCCGCATCGATATCCTTTTCAATAATGCCGGTATCGGCGCCATGAGTGACCTGGTGGATACCGATATTGATTTGTTTGACCTGATGTACCGCATCAATGTACGCGGCCCTGTGGTGTTTAGCAAGGCGGTAATTCCAGCCATGCAGACACAGGGCGGTGGGGTGATTATCAACAATGCTTCCAATGCCGGCGTATACGGGGTCAAGGGTCAGACTCATTACTGTGCCAGCAAACATGCGGTTATCGGGTTTACCAAATCATTGGCCAGCGAAGTGGGCAAGGATGGTATTCGCGTGTTGGCGGTATGCCCTGGGTTGATCGAAACTGATATGTGGAAAGATGGCCTTGAGGCCATGGGGGTTAAGAAGCCCGTCGCAACTATGGCCGAGATGGCGCAGCAGATTTCGCTGGATCGCTGGGCATCACCGGCTGAGGTCGGCGACTTTATCGCCTTTGCCGCCAGCGATAAAGCCAGTTACCTGACCGGTACCTATTACCATATACACGGTGGCTTTCCGGTGGATGGTCTGGTGTAAAGGGCGGGGCAGCAGGTGAAACACTTAGATTTTAATCTTATATTTCAGAATGCGGTGAAGCTATGTTTTTTGATATTGAAGGTAAAAATGCATTTATAACCGGCGGTGTTAGTGGTATCGGTTTGGCTGTGGCCGAGCGTTTTATTACTGCCGGCGCCAAAGTCGTGCTGGCAGACCTCAATGATGATCAGGGTGTTGCCGATAAAATTGGCGCCCATTTTATACGCTGTAATGTAGCCAGCGAGCAGGAAGTGGCCGGGGCACTGGACTTTGCCGAGACCCAGTTGGGTAAACTCGACATTGTGATCAACAATGCCGGCATTGGTAACCAGGGGCCGACCATCGAAGCAACCGATTTGACGCTGCTCAATAAAGTCTTCGAGGTTAACGTCAATGGTGTTTTCCACGGTCTGAAACACGCGCCGCGCCATATGAACGACGGCGGTGTCATTATAAATACCGCCTCCATGGCAGCACTTTTGGGTATCGGTGGCAACGCCTGTTATCACGCCAGTAAAGCCGCGGTGGTAAACCTGACCCAAACCGCCGCCATGGAGTTGGGATCGCGCGCTATTCGCGTGACGGCGGTGTGCCCGACGGTGGCTAAAACCCAGATACTGGGGGAGGATGACAGTACGCTAAATTTTGCCGCGACACTGTCTCCCTTAAATAAAACTCCGAGCGTTGATGATATTGCCGGCGTCTTTCACTTCCTTGCCAGTGACGAAGCGACATTTTTAACCGGCAGCGCGATTACTGTCGATGGTGGTGGTAACAAGGGCTTCAGCTTTCAGGCGCTTGAGAAACTGATGGTGTAGCTGGAAAATAGGAGAATTCATGATAGGCATCATTGGATGCTTTCCCTAGCCGGCAATAAAACCCTGATTGCTGGCGGTACATCAGGGATCGGGCGGGCGTTAGCGGAGCATTTTGTTGCCGCTGGTGCCAAGGTGGTCAATACGGGCCGTCACGCCAGGGGGCAGACATTGTCGCCAAAATCGGCGCCAATTTTGTTACGATGAATGTGGCCAGTGGCGTGGCTCTGTCGGCCGCTATGGCATAGGCGGTCGAATGCCTCGGTGGCTGCATCGATACCTTGATTCTCAATGCCGGCGTCGGTATTGATGCAGGCCGCTATGACCAATTGGATATCGAAGCCTACAAAAAACTATTTGATATTAATGTTTGCAGCCGCTCATGGCATTCGCGACGGTGTGAAATTCATGCAAGCCGGAGGCTCGATTGTTGTGACAGCTTCTCCTGCGGGAGTGTATGCGGCTTTAAGTGCTGCTTATTTATTTTTGAAAACTAAGGAGGAGTTAGCTCAACGTCGAGCGTTTGTGCGGCTTTTTCAATCGCCGGGATTTGTTTCAAGTCCTTCACCAAACCGCCGAATACCAACCGAGCGATTTCCTCGCCCTGATGTGCAGGCTTGCCCAATTGCGACGGTGTATAAACGGGAAACTCGCCCAGCAACGTTACGGCCTCGCCAACGATATTCGCATCCAAAGGCCGGAAATCGCCTTCTTCGATACCTTTTAAAATTAATTTGCGGTAGTGTTCAATACTTGCCTTGCGGAGCTTGTAAATTACTTTAAAACGGGGGTTCCGCGCTTCCGGAAGCCCTAAAACGGCCTTGAAGTTCGGGTCCACCTTGGCTACTGCGCTCACGTCCGTTGTAATAATCTTATAAAGTTGTGTTGCTGCGGATGTGCCAGACTCCCAAACTCTTTGATAGAACGCCAGTTCGGGTTTCACGCCTGTTGTATAAATCTCTTCGAGAATCGATTGCTTATTGGGAAAGATATTGAAAATTGAGGAAGGGGTGGCCCCCAATTCGTTGCAAATCATGCGCATACTGGTACCGGCATAGCCTTCTGTGCCAAATAACGTGGCCGCTACCCTGAGGATGTCCGGTTTGGTAAGCGGGGGGCGTCCATCGCTTCTGGGGCGGCCAATGTGACGGGACTTTTCTGGTTGCTTTGCCATATGCGGTACTTTGTTTAATCCAAAGGGAAGTTTGTCGAAGGCCAGTATGGTACAGAATATATTCATAGTGTTCCAAACATAATTTGCCAGGACGTTCTATTGGGTGAATGACCTCAAACGATTTAAAGACTGCGCTCCACGTGTTTTTCTTGCCTTACGCCCCTCTGCTTTAAAAATTAGTTTTCCATGAGGCTTGCAATCATCACTGCATCGGAGTATTTTGTATGGACCGTTCCAAATAAGATAAAAGATGGTGATTCAAAGGCGTTTATAAAAAAAGAGAAATATATTAGATGGTTTTATTCCGTTTAGTTAAAAGCCGAGCTCAGGAGGCAAGACCATGTTGAGATTAGAGTCCATTCCCTTGGCGGTGAGTTTACTGGCTGTCCCGGTGGCGCCGCTCGTACTGGCTGAGTCAACAATCATAGAAGAGATTGTAGTGACCGCGCAAAAACGTGCGGAGAGTATCCAGGATGTGCCCATTGCGTTGAGCACGTTCGATGAAGGCTTTTTTATGGATACGGGGATCGCCACGGTTTCCGCCTTGATTGACTATACACCGGGGCTGACAGGGAGCACGACCGGTTACTCTAACCCGATCTGGGGGATTCGCGGCATCGTCAGCAACGACGCGTTTGCCGGTTCTGAAAACAGTGTAGGGGTGTTCGTTGATGAGGCCTACATAGGGCGGGATCAGCTGTCAGCTGCGTCGTTTTTCGATGTGAATCGCGTTGAGGTGGCGAAGGGGCCGCAAGGAACGCTGTTTGGTCGCAACGCGGTAGCAGGCGCCATCCACATCATCACCAACAAGCCGGAAAGCGAAAATCGCCTACACCTTTCTGCAGGCATTGGGAACGAAGGGCAGCGAAAATACGGTTTAATAGGCAACTGGGCAGTTACCGACACATTCGCGTTGCGCGCCGCTTTTCAGGGGAAGGAACTCGACGGCATTGACACCAACGTCGTCAATGGTAAAGAGCGGGAAGTGGACGATCTGGTGGGACGGGTCACGGCCCGCTGGATGGCCTCTGATAAAGTGGAAGTATTAGTAGCCGTGCAAGGCTCCCGCAACGAAAACAATCTGCAGCGTTACCATGTGCCCGATCTGGCAGCGGCCTTTGGTTCTGCCGGTGGCGGTGAGAGGTATCCGAGTAAAATAGCAAACGATGGCCCCAACAAGGAGGAAATTGATAGCTGGGGTGTTGATCTGCGGGTAAACTGGGCAATCAACAAGGATTTGAGTTTTGCCGCGATCGCGGATTACCGCTATTTCGACCATTTTTATTCCCAGGATATTGACGGAATTGCTGCAGATTTCGGTCCAGCATTGGGGATCGGTCCGGGTCTTGGCGGCATTAACTTTCAATTCGACCCTCGTGCAGAATCTTATTCGCAGGAGTTTCGCCTCAACGGATCCCAGGCCCAGTTTGATTGGTTCGTCGGTGCTAGTTTATTCTATGAAGACATTACCGAAGACAGTCAACTGTTTACAGACGGGTTTGGTGTTGTCGCTGCAGACGAGACTCTCACTTCCGGCGATACTAACGCCTATGCCGTCTACGGCGACCTCGCCTATCAAGTGACTGACAAATTAACCCTGGCGGCGGGCTTGCGCTTCACTCATGATGAAAAGTCATGGTGCACAACTAACGTGGCCAACTTTGGCGGCTTCTTCGGTAACACTGGGGGCGCGAAATTATGCGACGATGAATCCTGGTCCGATGTATCCCCACGTTTGGTTGCCGACTACAAGGTCTCAGAAGATCTCATGGTCTATGCGAGTTACACACTCGGGTATAAAGCAGGGGGCTTTAATGCCCAAGCTGATGACATGAATAACAACGGAATCGCCGAGAAGGTGCGCGTGTTTGACCCCGAGGAGGTTACGGCGTACGAATTGGGTGCCAAGTCCACATGGCTGGACGGTGCGCTGCAGGTCAACGCTTCGGTCTATTTGAACGATTACACGGATCTTCAGGTGGAGACAATCTCCAATGCCCAGGTGTTTGTGGATAACGCTTCCGATGCCGACATTAAGGGCCTGGAGCTTGAAGTGACCTGGTTGCCTCCGATGCAAGGGTTGCGGGTTAATGCAAGCTATGCCCGCATTGACGGAGAATACGAGAATGCGATTATCGAGGGGGCCAATGTCTCCGGGAACCGGTTGCTGCAGGCACCACAGAATAGTTACACTCTTAGTGGCAACTACGACAAAACAACGGATGTCGGGTCGGTGTCCATCTTCCTGGGCTACAACTGGCTCGATGAACAGTTCTACGATACCTTCGAAACGGAGATTACCAAGCAGGATAGTTATGGAATCTGGAATGGCAGTGTCCGCTTCACGCCCAAGAACGAAAGCTGGAATATCGCCATTGTCGGAGAAAACCTCGATGACAAGGAGTACTCCCTGCTGAATCAGGATCCGATCGGATTCGGAGTGTTGCACTTCATCCGTGGTTATCCCCGGTATCTCCGCCTGGAGGGCAACCTGTATTTTTAACGCTGAATACACTAGATAACAGGCTGCGTGGCCAGCGACAATCGAGAACAATATGGCCGCTCGATGGGTGATTTGGATAAATCTATAGTGAGTTTGAAATCATGAAATTATTACCTGTATTTTTGGTGTTGCTGCTATTGCCTTTTATGGGAAGCCATGCGGCGACATTTGATCATAACCACCCCTATTTTGCACTACTCGGGAATTCGGGTTGGGATGCCAGTGAACAAGCGGATATCCACGTCAACGCCGATGGAACCGCCTGGGTAAAAACCGGTGATGGCCGAATCCGTGCCGGTTCTTGGCGTTTAAATCCGGATGGTAATGTCTGCCTTATCGTCGGTGGTGTGATGGAGGGATGCTGGGAGGTAACCAAACACAATACGACGCTGGTTTTTAAGGAGAGCAAAACGGGCAATGAATTTAACGTCAAAATTCGACCCGGTCGTTCTGAGGTCTTTATCAGAAAAAAACAGCAACAACTTTATGCGCATATGACCAAAGCACGGGGTATCATTGCGACCGATCGTGGCGGGGATGAATATGTCTATTGGCATAGAGACGGCTTGTTGAACGTTGTGCAGCCAGAGGGCTGGATTAAGATCGGGAGCTGGTGGTTCGACGACCAAGGCCGTGTCTGTGACAACGTGAATGGCTTTGCCGATTGTTTGACGATAGAAAGCATTGAACGGGATCGGTTAGTAGTGGGCTGGTTTGTCGGTGGCAAGAAGACACTGGTCGAGGTGCGGATGGATATAAATCGTCCATAAATAGTTGCCTTTTTAGCCTAGAACTATAATCAGCAGAATATTTGATGATAGGCAAGGTGGAGTTGGAGAATGCAGGTAATGCCCAAAACGGCACGTTTTCGATGACCGGTTTCATGACCGGGTGGCAAGTCAATCGCTTAAGTAACGGCTAAACAATGATAAATCCCTTCAGTAAAGATAATCCGGATAAACGCATACTGTTACCTGTATGGTGTGCTGTGGACGGTATTGGCTTGCAGACCGCTATGCTCTCGCCGTGGATAATAGGCGTTTATATCGCCAACTATCAATTTTCAGTCGTAGATGCCGGTCTGTTGATGTCGCTGGAATTCGCTGCTTTAACGATTGTGAGTTTTGCTGTCGCTCCAATGATTACGTGTGTCCGACGGGATGTATTGGCTATCTCCGGTGCGTTGATGGTTTTTGCAGGGAACGCAAGTAGCATTTTTATACAATCATGGGATCTATTTTGCATTGTCAGAATAATAGCCGGCGTTGGTTACGGCCTTGCCATGGCGGCGGGTAATGCGGTGGCGGCAGGTGCGCAGAATCCAACACAGTTATACGGACACAAATTGGCACTTTTTGCGGTTTTTGCTTTCGGCACTATGCTCATTATCCCCACGCTAATTGAGTACAGCCCTAAATATCTGTTTGCAGCAATGGCGGCAACAAATCTTATTCTAATAACTCCGTTGCGAAAACTGCCGCAGCAGTTTGCAGAGAACTCGAAAGCTCATACTGCCACAGTATCTCAAAAAGCTTTGCCTTTGCAGATAGGTGTCGTGAGTATAAGTATGGTTCTTGCGATGTTGACATTTTTTGTACGGGATACTTTCGTATATGTTTTTTCGGAGCGTATAGGTATCGATGTCGGTTTAAGTCGTGAGCAAATCGGTATCATTTTTGCGTTGAGTGCATTTTTGGGTGTTTTGGGTCCGCTGCTGTCAATATGGTTCGGAATGCGTTTCGGAAATGTTGCGGCATTGCTGCTAGTCGTTACTTTGGATGCGATATTGACAGTTGAACTGTTTAAGACGCAAAGTGCTTTGCTTTACACTGCACTTATGTTGGTTTGGCCAATACTTAATCTAGCTGGTTTTGCGCTGCTAATGGGACTGGCTGCCCAGCTTGATAGAATTGGACGACTGACTACAGTTTGCGGCGGAGTGGTGTTGGGATCGTATGCGATCGGCCCTGCAGCTGCCGGTTATTTAATGGCGATGGATGATGAGCGTGCAGTTGTTTTCTTTTTGGCTTTCTGTGCCGTTATTTGTGTGTTGTCCTTGATTGTCATTCAGCTAAAGCAGGTGCAAAAACAAGGGGCTCCTTCTTGTATTAACCAGTAGCACTGTATCTCCAGCAGTTGAAAATATTTGTATAAATGTACAATCGTTATTGAAATAAAAGCTAATGCAGATGTGCATATCATTCTGTGCATCGCTGCTATTGCAAATTAAGTCCTATTTGTACGATAAGAAGAGTTTTCGTTTCAAGTATATCGGCAAGGTCGAATTGGCTAAGTAAAATAGTGTTTTTAAGTAGGTAATTACGTATGTTCTCATTAAATGACAAAAATGCAGTTGTTGTTGGTGGCACGGCTGGTATAGGGCTGGTCGTTGCAAAATGCTATATAAAGGCAGGTGCGTCGGTCATTATCTGCGGTCGACGTGATAATGGAAAAATTGTTGCGGAAGAAATCGGTGCTTATTTTCTTAAACTGAATGTGACCGATGAGGGAGCCTTTTCTGTGATGCTCACGGCCGCCGAAGAGAAAATGGGTAAGCTGGATATTGTGGTGCTTAATGCCGGTGTTCCTGGTGCGGAGGACTTAATGGAAAATCTCTCGAGTGATTGCGTGAAAGACACGTTGGATGTGAATGTGAATGGCGTCTATTATGGTCTGAAATACGCACCGGTACATATGAATGACAAAGGCAGTATTATCGTGACATCCTCCGTGTCTGCGTATCAGGGCTCTCCTCAATCTTCTGCCTATGCAGCCAGCAAGGCGGCTGCGTCCGCTTTGGTCAGGGCTGCCGCGATTGAGCTTGGACCTAGGGGGATCAGGGTCAATGGTGTTGCCCCTGGCGGCATCAAGACCGATATGGCACTACCTGAGGAAATTTTTACTACGTTGACGCCACTGGCGCGGATGGGGGATCCTGAGGACTTGGTGGGCATTTATAACCTGCTTGCCTCAGATGCAGGCGCCTATATGACAGGTACAGATTATGTTGTGGATGGTGGCATGAGTAGTGGGATTACTTTTCAGACTCTGGGAAAAATATTGTCATAAGTGAACTTTGATTGTAGCTGGTTTTGATGTTGAGGAGAGAAAACAAAAAGGGGGGTTAAAAATAAATTAATAGAAAACCTGTTTGAATAAGGGCGGAAGATTGATTGTTAATACCTGAAATTGGAGGTCTGACTATGTCAGTGCAACTAGAGAAAGCTGAGCGCACACGAATGGTTATCGACAGATTCTTAAGCTACGATTGGTCTGTGCTTGCTGATAATGCGCGCGGTGAGATTATTGGACTAAGAAAGGCCGTAGGTCCCGTGGAGAATGAAACTGTGGCGAATGAATTATACCATGAAGCATTTGAGGCAGAGCCGGATATCTACAAGGTGATCTATGGTGAAAGCAACGGTGTTGTGGAATTTAAATTTATTGGCAAACACACAGGCGAATTTTGCGGCGTCCCTGCAACGGGGAAAACCGTAAATGTACCAGCAATAGCGATTTATGATGTCGATGGAGATTTGATGTCCGGCGTTCGCTTATATTTGCCTATCAAAACCATGCTGGAACAAATTCAAAATTGAATGAATGGCTGTTATCCAAAGTTAATTACCTCTGATGTAGCCACTATTGCCGAAGAGGCTCCGCAAATTGGAGCTACTGGTGCGGGAGACACCAGTGGGTACCTGAAAGCGATGCTGCAGGCGTCTGACAATGGGGCGATCATTATGCCGCCGGCGTTTTATGCCCGTCTGACGTCCTTGGACAATAGTGTCAATCATACAGTTGGGAGCACCTTGGATCTGTTTGAACTGGATAATAACTTGGAAAGAGGACCAGCCCTAACCGCCGCTATGCATCGAGGTCTCAGTTTTAATTACCGCGTAGTTTCGGATTCAATGTGCGAATTCTGGCCGTCACCCGAGGTGTACTCATGCTCATCTGTCGCCACCAGGTCCATCGTTAACCATTCCGCCACCATGGCCGGGTTATCCTGGCCGTCCACTTCCAGTGTAACCTCATGGGTGAGCAAAAAGTGACCGGCTTTTTTCTCGGAGATATCCAATAGCCTAAAGTGTGCTCGAACTCGTTTGTTGCTTGGAACCGGCGTTGTAAAACGAATTTTATTAAAACCGTAATTGAGCCGTAATTGGCGGCCCGCTAGGGTGACCGCTGGACCAGCCTCGAGGTGCGATAGCAGCGCCAGCGAATAGAAAGCGTGGGCAATGGTTGTGCCAAACGGCGTGTTCTTGGCTTTCTCAGGATCACAGTGGATATATTGATGGTCAAACGTAACGTCCGCAAAAGCGTTAATGCGTTCCTGGGTGACATCAAACCACTCGGAAACACCGAGTGCTTTCCCAATGTAATCCTCAATGTCTTCCTTTTTAATCACAGGCACGATAATTACTCACGTTATTTTTTGGTTGAGATTTAGTAGCTCGGTTAAGCGGGGGTCGCCTGGTTCAGTATCGCGTGCAGTAGCACATTGGCGCCTGCGGTTACATGCGCCGGGGTCACCGCTTCCGCTTCGTTGTGGCTCAGACCACCCTCGCAGGGGATAAAGATCATGCTGGTGGGCACCACACTGGCAATATTGCAGGCATCGTGGCCGGCACCGCTAACCATATCCATATGTTCGTAACCAGTCACTGTTACAGCTTCGCGCACTGCTGCTATGCACTGGCTGTCAAATACGACACCCGGCGCCTCCCAGAAACAGTGCATCTGGTGGGGCAGCTGGAGCTTGTCGCATGCCTCCTTCACCAGGTGATAGGCGCCGGCCACCAGCGCATCATAATGGGCTTTTTCCGGGTGGCGGATATCGACGGTCATCATCAAGTGCCCGGGCACCGTATTGTTGGAGGCGGGTGAGGCCTCGATTACCCCAAAAGTCATACGGGAATCGGGCCCGTGTGTCTCTGCCAGGGCGTAGAGCTCGGGCAGAAAGTCGGCCACGGCCATCATGGGGTCCTTGCGCATCGCCATGGGCGTGGGCCCCGCATGGGCTTCCACGCCGTCGATATCAATCTCGTGGCGACTCATATGTTGCACGCCGGTGACCACACCGATGGTTTTGCCGGCCGCTTCCATGACCGGGCCCTGTTCGATATGGGCTTCAAAGGCCGCTTTCACCGGGAGGGGTTGCGCGGGGAGCTGACCTCGATGACCGATCTGTTCCAGTGCCTGCAACACAGTACAGCCGTCGGTATCTGTCAGAGTGTAAGCCTCCTCCAGTGACAGGGCGCCCGACCATACTGCAGACCCCATCATGGCGACATTAAAACGGCAGCCCTCTTCATTGGTCCAGACCACCGCTTCGATCGGGTGGTTGGTGACTATCCCTGCATCATTGAGCGTTTCGATCACTTCCAAACCCGCCAACACGCCATAAATGCCATCGTACTTACCGCCCGTGGGTTGGGTGTCCAGATGGCTGCCGGTCATCACCGGCGGCAAACTGTTATCGCGCCCGGCGCGGCGGGCAAAGATATTGCCGATTTCATCAATGCGGATCTCGCAACCGGCGGCGTCGCACCACTGCATAAACAGCTCGCGCCCGGTTTTGTCTTCCTCGGTTAACGCCTGGCGGTTGCAGCCACCCTTGGCGGTGGCGCCTACCTGGCCCATCGCCATCAAACGGGACCAGAGACGATCGCCGTTGACGCCAATAACATTACTCATCGTGTAACCCTCGTCTGTTTCCAAAATCTCGAATGGTTTAAAGGCGTCATGCTAGACCGGATCCCGGCGCAGCGGCTGGCTCATGCAGTGTACACCACCACCACAGATAGAAATTTTGGAAATATCGGGATCGTAAACCTTGAGGCCCAGTGCCTTGCAACGCTCAACCAGGTAAGTGCTTTCCTTCGGCAGCAACACACGGTCATTACCCAGGGAAACCACATTGCAACCCATTTTCAATGCGTGTTGGTAGGGTACTTCGATGGTCTCAATGCCGAGACTCTTGTACCAGTCGACAACCTTGGGGTCGAGAATTTCCGGACAAACCGCGGCCAGGTTATTGGTCAGCATCACGGTCATCACATCCATATGCACAAAAAAGGGGTCAAACTCATACAGGTAACACTCCCAGCCTTCGGCTTCGAGCCAGCGCTGGATTTGTTGGGCACCCACTTCCTGGCTGCGCTCACCAGAATAACCCATCAGCGCGTGCCCGGGCTTAATCATCATAAAATCGCCGCCTTCGGCACAGCCGGCGGTGACTTTTTCGTAGATGGGGATCTTCTTTTCATAACACATGTCGATCACCGGCATCCCTTCGCCGCGGCGCCACCACTGCGCCATCTGGCCGATCACCATCCCCCAGGGGGTCATAAAGCTGCCGTCGCGGGCCCATATTTGCAGCGGCAGATCCGGGTCTGCCGGGGTGATATGGACGTTGACACCGGCATCGCGGTAACAGGCCAGCATCTCTTCATATTGCATCCGCGCACCCTGGACATCCAGGGTGACGCCCTCGCGGATCATTTTGCGGTTAACGGAATTGGTGGGCAGGATCTTTTTAAAATTATCCACCGGCCCGATCAGGACATCGCGCAGGACACCGGTTTCAGAATCTGCTCCCCAGGAGGATAGGGCCGGGGTATTACCGCCCTCGCGGCGGGTGCGTAGGCTAAATGCGTCAGTCATAAAAAGAGGTTCCGTGTTAACAGATAGATCCGCTGGTCGAATGGATTTACGCCTATGGGGTGGCGCTCAGTGGGACCAGTATTGGCGATCCTGTACGTAGGCTCAATTGGGGGAAAGCGCAAAGCTAATGCGGAGGCCAAAAATGGTAATGGAAAGACCGTTTGGCCTTTCACGTTAATACTTTGGCCCCACTTGCGATAGACGGGTTGGCGATATTCTGCCCGGTTCGACGTACCCTGAACCTCAGGTTTATCAGTGCCATGCCAGCGGCAGGGCGTTAACACAAGAGATCACTGAGGTAGAGCAATGACTGCAAATTCAAACCGCCTGAAAGGCCAGGAGCGCCTGATAGAATTGTTCGAAGCCGAGGGCGTGGAGGTCATCAGCGGTATTGTTGATGTGCATTTTATGCATTTTCACCAGCGCGCCAAAGCCGCAGGGATGAAGATGGTGGGTACCCACCACGAAGTGGCGTCGGTGAATATGGCCGAGGCGGCCAGCCGCATGAGCGGCAAACCCCAGGTCTGTATGGCGGCCTATGGCCCCGGGGTCGCTAACATGGTGGGCGGCGTAGTAGTGGCCCGCGAGGAAAATGTGCCCATGGTTGTGCTGGTGACCCAACGCAGTAAAAACTGCCAGGGCGCGGTGCGCAACGGCATCTATCAGTACTGGGACCAGATAGAGGTGTTTAAGCACATCACCAAACATCAGGCAGTGGTCAACTCCCTGGATCGGTTGGATGAAGCGGTGCGGGAGTGTTTTCGCCAGGCCATGTCGGGTACGCCCGGTCCGGTTTACCTGGAAGTGAATATCGATGTGATGTGGGGAGAAGCGGATTTTCCGCCGGCGTTGCCACCCCAGGCCTACCGCACCGTGGAACCGCAACAGGCGCCAGAAGCGCAACTGGCGCAGGCGGTAGAGTTGTTATCCCAGGCGCAATTCCCGGTGATTCTGGCTGGCCAGGGCATACACACTGCCCGCGGTCACGATGAACTGGAATCCTTGGCCCGCACCCTGAAGTGTGCGGTGATTCCTACCTTCGGTGCCAAAGGCGTGTTGCCGGAAAACGACCCGCAAACCCTGATTTTTGGCTTTGACGGTTCGCTGGAAGCCTGTGCCGAAGCCGATGTAGTGTTAGCGGTGGGCACTTCCATCGGTGAACCGGTGTTCTTCGGTGAAGCACCGCGCTGGGGTGAGCCGGGCAAGCAGAAGTGGATTCACGTTGAGCGCAACTCTACGCGCCTGCACACTAACCGCTTTGCTGACTGTCCACTGGTTGGGGACCTCAAAGCGGTGTTGCCAGCGCTGACGCAGCGCTTGCAGCAGGGGGCAGCTATCGGTGAGCGTCCGCGCCTGGCTGAACTTAAACAAAAGCAGCTGGCCTGGCGCCAATCCCTGGCAGAACGCAGCCAAGACGTGGTGCCCATGGACCCCGGTTTTGCATTCCGGAAACTGCGCGAAGCTGTTCCCGACGAGTCGATCCTGGTGCGCGACGGCGGTTGTACAGCGATTTGGGAGCTAATGTTGTTTGAACAGCGTTCCCGCGACTTCTTGTGGAATTCCCATATCGCGCAATTGGGGTGTGGTTTGCCCTATGCTAACGGCGCGCAACTGGTTGCGGGACGCGATCGTCCGGTACTGTTGATTACCGGTGATGGCGCCGTAGGTTTCCAGTGGATGGAGTTTGAGACCGCGGTACGCGAACAGCTGCCAATCATCGTGGTGGTCAACTGCGACTCCTGTTGGGGCATGGAGTTAATGGATTTTTACGACGGCGAGGGCTCTGAGGAAAATTGCCCCGGTGTGATGATGGCGCCGGTGCGTTACGACAAGATGGCCAAGGCCATCGGTGGTCACGGCGAGTATGTGGAGCGGGCCGATGAGATTGCGGGCGCCGTGGATCGTGCGATGGCCTCTGGCAAGCCAGCGGTGATTCAGTTAATGACAGACTTTAATATCAACGCCAATACCGTAGCCATGCCGGAGTTGGCCCAGGTGTTGACCTTTTACAACCTTGACGGAGAGCAGGGTTACGGCCATTTCGAAGATTTGACCTAGGTTTTACTACGCCCCCTTGCTAGCCGGTTGTTAAACGCCGGCTTTTTTTTGCCATGGTGTAGCGATGATACTTATAACCTGTTGGCATCATTAAGCTTTTTGTATGAACATTTTGGGTTAAGCTATGCTGATGCTAGAGGTATAAACAAATCCAGGCCCTGAAACTGTAGCTGTGAATGACCAGAGAGATGGAATGCAATGGAAGACCTGCCAACAAAATACGACGAAGTACCCTCCGCCTTTTGCAACAACATGCTAAGGGTCGCCGAATCCCTGGGTTACGATGTTCAGCCCAGTGTGGAAGCAGTGGGACTTGACCGTGACAAGTTGGCCAACAAAAACGACCATATCACTAATCAACAGCAACAGGAGCTCATCGAAGCGGTTGTCCACTTGGTCGACATGCCGGGCTTTGGTTTATTGGTGGGGCAAAATATTTCCCTGATGGACTGGGGCATATTGGGTTACGCCTATGTCAGTAGTCCCAATATGCGCAAAGCGTTCGAGGCCTTTTCCACCTATCAGCGGCTCAACGGTCCTATGGTCAATATCTACTGTATGGAAGAGGGTGGCAGTGGGGTGATCAGTGCGGTCGAGGCTTACCCGCTTGGGGAGTTGCACCTGTTTGCCTACGAAGAGTGGCTGGCGGAGACTCGCGAAGCCTTTGAGCGCTTTGATATTGTCGATATGGAGTTCACCGAAGTGCGCCTGGCCTATCCGGAACCGGTACATGCCCAGATGTATCGCGACTTGTTCAAGTGTCCGATCCTGTTTGACCAGGAGGCCAACGAAATCCGCTTTCCGGCCGAATTGTTGGAAAAACCGTTTAATATGGCGGACGAGGCGGTAGCGGAGTTGTGCATTCGGCAGTGTGCCGAAGTGCTGAAAAACATGTCGGAAGAGGATCCGGTAGTGGATGCCGTACGCCGTGTGTTGCTGGGCCAGCCGGGTATTACCCCCACCTTGGCATCGGTGGCGGATTTCCTTCATATCAGTGCCCGTACCCTGCGTCGCCGCTTGCACGATGCCGGTACCTCCTACAAGGATATTCTCAGCAGCGTGCGCCTGGGTTTGGCCGCGGAATACTTGCGAAGTACCCGCATGGCGCCCAAGCAGATCGCCTACCTGCTCGGCTATTCCGGCGTCACCTCCTTTCACCGTGCATTTAAAAACCAGTATGAGCTGACGCCGGCGGAATACCGGGCGCAGCATTCATAGGGCCTCCATTGCCTGTGAACTGTTGGCGCCTGGCGGCTTTTTCGAAAGCTGCCGCAGACGAACAGCCAGCAAAACCGCACCACAGCCGAATCCGATAATATACCCCAAGTAGCAACCGGTAATGCCGAGGGGCTCACCGTTAAAGGGCAGGTGGATCAGCCCGTAACTGAGCGGCAGGGCTATCCCCCAATAACTTAGCACCAATAACAGCAAGGGTACCTTGGTGTCCTTGTGGGCACGCAGAGTGCCGTTAATCGATTGCAATAAACAATCGAGCAGGATCACCAGGGGGCTTAACCACATCATCCCCAGGGCCACCGCTCTAATGCTTTCGTCATCGCTAAACAGGGTGATTATGTGGTCACTGGCGATCAGAGCCGCCAGGCTGGCTATGCTCATTATGATCAGGTTCCAGAGCAATCCCTGTTGGCTGCAAAAACGGGCAGCTGCAGGGTTGCCTGCGCCCAGTGCCAGAGCCGTGCGAATGGTGATCGCCTGGCCGAGCCCGACGGCAATCACAACAATGAGCATCAGATAACTGGCACTGACCTGGAGGCCGCTGATCGCCTCTGCACCTAGCGGGGCGGCCAGTAACACCATGACGGAAATAAACCCCTCCTCGGCCATCATCGCCAAGCCCAGCGGGGTGCCTAATAGCAGAATGTGCTTTTGTGGCTGCCAGCGGGGCCGGTGTAACAGTCGCCGGCGATACGGGCCCAGTCTACGCCCGAGCCAAAAGAGATAAATCAGCGTGCCCCCCAGGGCCAGCCAACAGAGCACTGCCGTGGCCCAGCCGCAGCCGGCACCCCCGAGTGCCGGCAGCCCCCACTTGCCCTGCACCAGGGCGTAATCCAGCGGGATATTCAGCGCCAATAAAATCAGGTTGATCACCATTATGGGTTTTACCCGCCCTAACCCCTCCAGCCAGGACTGCAAGGCAATATTCAGGGCCAGTGGTGGCAGACCCCAGGCGATGGCCTGCAGGTAACTCTGGGCCACGCTCGTTACCTGCGGATCGGCCTCCAAAAGTGTCACCCAGGGTAGGGCCAGGTTGAGCAGGACTGCCACCAGTAGGCCGCAGATCAGGCCCAGCCAGCTGCCCTGGTTCAATACCTCGGCAATGGCATTTTGATCATTGGCGCCGCGGTATTGTGCGGTTATAGGCACTAACGCTGTCAGTATGCCGATCAGGCAGATGCTGACCGGAATCCACAGGTTGACGCTGACCGCCAGGCCGGCCAGATCGCTGGCGCCCGCTTGGCCCGCCATAATGGTGTCTGTGAGTGACATACCCACCACCGCAAAGTGGCCAACAATAATTGGCAGGCCGAGCTTTACTAGCGCCTGGGCTTCACGGAGGCTGCGTTTGAGCGCGGATTGCCTCTGGGGGGCAGATTTAGAAACTCGGGTCATAAGGGATTAAGCTGCTTATGCGTTGATGCACTAATTCAAAACCCGGCTCATTATAGTGGACGCCTACCACGAGAGAGATAGCTGGAGAGGCCAATCTATTGTCATTGGCGGCTTCTTGCATCGCTGTGGCTTTTACCAAGGGGTTTAAGTGGCCAACAGAGCTAACGGTTTGGCCCCTTAAGAGGAATGACAAGGGTCCGTCGCCACGCAAGAACACCGTACAATCGTCTCATACCTTAACCAAACGATGATCGCTGGAGATTGATGTATGGCTATCCTGGGCATTCACCACAGCACACTTGTGGTACCTGATCTGCAAAAGGCTATTGACTTCTATACCCGCGTGCTGGGTTTTGTGGTGGCACAAGAAGTGACTGTTGAGGACTCGGCGGAAATGGCCGAATTGACCCAGTTGCAACAGCCCAGTGCCAAGGGGGTTTTTCTGAAGGCCGGCTGGGGCTATCTGAAATTGCTTGAGTTTGAGACGCCACACCCCGATCACCAGTACTTCTGGACCACACCCAACAAGTTGGGGTGGCGCCACCTGAGTCTCTATACCGGTGATGCCCCGCGTTTCTACGAACGCACCAAAAACGATATTTTCTGGCACGGTGAACCGGTGGGCCACACGGTGGAAGAGGGCAACGAAGCCTGGACCAGCTACGGTCGCGATCCTTTCGGCAATATTATTGAACTCTGGACCCAGGGGCCCAAGGATCCCCAGCCTCACGCCCCCGATGTCTATCCACACCCGGGTGTCGCCGGGTCAGGTGCAGACCTGACAGCCGACGTGGACAATGAGGTCTACGGCCTACACCACACCGCTTTGGTGTTCCCCAATCTGGAAGAGGGCACCGATTACTACTGTGAGCTATTCGGGCTGGAAAAGGTCCAGTACGGGCCCATCGAGCCCACCGAGTACGCCGAACGCTTGTGCCAGCTGCCGAATGTGGAAGCCATCGGTTGGGAACTGCGCAGCGGCTGGTCCTACCTCGAAGTCTGGGAATTTAAACACCCGGTCCACCCGGAGCCCCAGGATCCTAAACGCCCTTACAACAAGCTCGGTATCACCAGTACCACCTTTATGGTCGACGACTGCCAGGCGGAATACGAGCGCCTGAAAGACAAGGTCGCTTTCCATACCGCACCGGTGAGCGTGGGCGATGGCTGGCTCGCCATTGGGCGGGATCTCTACGGCAATCTGATCGAACTGTGGCAATTGGGTGAAAGCGATCCGCAGCCTTTTGAGCCGGCAGTCTATCCTTTTGGTAAGTAGGGCATTTTACATGAGCGAAACCAAAGTTTTTCCTGGCAAGATGTTTGAGAATCTGCCATCCACCGACAAGCTAGCGATGTCCTTTGAGGAATACTGCCGCTACGATGGGTTGGGGCTGGCGGAACTGGTACGCAAGGAAGAGGTGACACCCACCGAGCTGGCGGAAATCGCCGCTGCTGGTATCTCCAAGGTCAACCCGCAACTCAACGCTATCGTGCAATATCACGCCGACCGCGTGGCGCAAGTGGACCGTGAAACCGATATCAACGGCCCCTTCGCCGGTGTGCCCACCCTCCTAAAAGATATGGGCATGCCCGATAAGGGCAAGTTGTTGACCGACGGTTCGCGCATGGCGCAGGACTATGTGGCTGAAGAGAGCGGTCATCTGGTCAGCCTGATGAAGCAGCAGTGTGGTTTTAATATTATCGCGACTACCACCGCGCCGGAATTTGGCACTTCTCTGTCCACCGAATCCACCCTCCACGGCAAAACGCACAATCCCTATAAACTGGGTTTCAGTTCTGGCGGTTCTTCCGGCGGAACCGGTGCCTCAGTGGCTGCAGGTATTGTACCGGTGGCCCAGGCGGGGGATGGTGGCGGCTCGGCACGGGTGCCGGCAGCGGCCTGTGGGCTCTATGGCTATAAAAGTTCGCGCGGGTTTCAATCCCTAGGGCCAGGGATGAACGATGGCCTTGCTTTGGTAGTCTCCGAGGCCATGTTTAATGCTCACAGTGTACGCGACTTGGCGGCAGGACTCGATGGAACTAAGGGACAACTGGCTGGTGAATTTGTACCCAGCAAAGAATACCCGAGTTTGTTGTATACCGTTAGCGACGGTTATGCACCGCGTAAACTGCGGGTAGCCGTGTTAGCCAACGATGCGCGCAACGGCCGCTTTCCCATTCATCCGGACATGCAAAGCTACGTGCTCCGTGCGGCGGAGATGCTGACCGAACTGGGCCATGAGGTGGAGCAGATCGCTTCCATGCCGTACGATGAAGAGACCTATTACAAGGCTATGACCGACTGCTTTATCGTCGGCACATCTACCCACCCAAAGGGCATGTCGACGCGCTCCGGTCGTCCCATGACAGAGGAGTGGATAGAGCCGATCCATGTGAAAATGGTGGAGGAATCTTTCCGCAAAACTGCCGACGATGCACTGGGCTACTATGCCACTTTTAACGAAACTGCCCGCGCTATGGGACGACTGCACGAGCAGTACGATGTGTTGCTGACACCGTTTTTCAGCCAGTTTACGCCGGAGTTAGGTATTTACGATCTGGCGCGTACTGACCTCAGTGTCTATGAGTATATGGATCTGCTGTGGGGTGCGGTCCCCTACAGCCCGGTGGCCAATGCAACGGGGCAGCCAGCCTGTATTATTCCGCTATTTATGCACGAGGGGCTACCAGTGGCAGTACAGGTGTATGCCAAAATCGGTGACGATGAAACCCTATTTAACCTGATGCGGCAGATGGAAGAGGCTTATCCCTTTAATCATCGCCCGCAGATTCACGTAACCAATTGCTAAGGGAGTGTTAAGAGGTGATTGTAGGCTTCCACCACCCGGGTCTGGTGGTTCCTGACCTGGAAGTGGCCAAATCATTCTACGCTGAAGCCTTGGGCTTTGAGTATATCCGCGAGTACGGCTGGGGCGAGTCATTGAGTGATGTGGCTGAACAAGCGATCGGACTGGCGGGCACCACGACCCGTTGCGTCTTGATGAAGTGTGGCAACTGCTTCCTGGAGTTGTTCCAGTACCTGACCCCCCGGTCCGAAGGCGATCCTATGCAGCGCCGCGCGTGTGACTATGGTATCGCCCACCTGGCTTTTCAGGTGATGGATATTGGTGAGGTGTTTGAAAAATTCGTTGCCGCCGGCGGGGTGGTGCACAACGAGCCGGTCAAAGTCGGTGAGGCCTGGTCCACCTACGCCCGTGATCCCTTTGGCAATATTATCGAGTTGATGCAACTCGGCGGCGACGAGCCCGATTTTGATCTGATCGAAGCGGATATGCTGTCGGCCCAGGTAAAGGCAAACATTCAATAATTTTCGGGAGGTATGGTAATGAAATTGATGCAGGACAAGGTGGTGATTGTCACCGGCGCTGGCCGCGAAAAAGGCATGGGCCAGGCGGCGGTGCACAAATTTGCCGAGCACGGTGCCAAGGTGGTGGTGACCGACCTGGTACGCAATGCGGATGAGCAAGCCAATATCGAGCGAGTGGCCCAGGAAGCCCGTCATCTGGGTGCTGAGGCCCTGGCGATTGGCGTCGATGTGTCAAACCGCGAACAGGTCAAGGCCTGTGTTAATCAGGTGATTGAAAAGTTTGGTCGCATTGATGTGATGGTCAACAACGCCGGTACCGCTATCGGTGCCGGCCCCTTTCTGGAGCAGACCGATCAGCAGTGGGATATCAGCTATAACGTGCACCTGAAAGGCACCCTCTATTTTTGCCAGGAAGTCATTCCCCATATGCAAAAGCAGGGCGGCGGCAGCATTGTCAACAACGCCTCCATGCTGGGTGTGGCGGCCGAATCCCATACCGCCGCATACACCGCCACCAAGTTTGGCGTGGTGGGGTTGACCAAAACCATTGCCGCGGAGTTCGGCAAAGACAACATCCGCTGCAACGCGGTCTGCCCCGGTTCGGTGGCGACGCAAATGCAGGAAGAGGGCCTGAAACAGTTTGCCGACTGGTTTGGCATAACCCTGGAAGAAGCCTGGAAAGACGCCGAACGCTGCGCCCTGGGCCGCAGTGCGCAGCCCGAAGAGGTCGCCGATGCCATGCTGTATTTCGCCAGCGATATGTCCAGCTATGTCTCCGGCCAGGCGCTGTTGGTTTGCGGCGGTGCCAACCCGGGCCTGTGATCCCAGGCATCAGCCCCTGCTTCGGCGGGGGAGCTTCAACCTGCCAGGAGGTAGTTCTTTGTGACCACAGTTTCCGCAATTGACGTGAACAGCAAACGCGCCATCCTTTGGGCGGTCATGGCCTCTGCTGCGGCCGTCCTGTTCTTTAACACCATGCCGGTGTTCCTGGGAGTGGCTGCCGATGCGTTGCACCTGAACGGTGAACAGTTGGGGCAGCTGGCGGCGGCAGAAATAGGCGGTATTTGCCTCTCTGCAACCTCTGCCGTCCTATGGATTCGTCGGGTCAACTGGCGTTGGGTCTCCATTGCCGGGCTGTTGGTTATTGCGCTGGGCAACCTGTTGTGTATGACGACGGAGCAGTTTTCGCAACTAGTCACCTTGCGGTTTTTGATCGGTCTGCTGGGCGATGGTGTGATGATGGCGGTGACCTATACCCTGTTTGGCAATGTCCGTGACACGGACCGCGCTTTCGCCTATTCCATCGTGGGGCAAACAGGATTAGGGATGCTGGGGCTGTTGCTGTTGCCTCATATTGCCAGCTATGGTGGTTTTAATGCGGTGTTAATCACCATTGCCGGTGTGCCGCTACTACTGTTGCTGTGCTGCCTGTGGATGCCCTCACACGGTACCAAAGCAACCGCCGCAGAGCGTACCTCGGTGAAAAACGTTCCCATCAAGCCTGTGGCGCTCGGTTTACTAACCTTGTTTCTTTGGTTTATGGGGCTCAACGCCGTTTGGACCTTTGCCGAACGTATCGGCATCGAGACCGGTTTGGCGCAAACGGAAATCGGCTTAGTGCTGTCCCTGGCGATGGGGACGGGATTGCTGGGCGCACTGGTCTCATCCTGGATTGGCGATCGCTTTGGTCGCTTGTGGCAGGCCCCGCTGACGTTTGTCTGTCATGCCCTGATGGCACTCCTGTTTTCGCAATACGCCGATCCTCTTGTCTACATGGGTGTGGCGCTGTTTTTCAATTTTATCTGGAATATCGGGTTGCCCTATATGTTAGGGCTTATCGCGAGCGCGGATGTCGGGGGTCGTTATACCGCCTTGCTGATTACTTTTATCACCGCAGGACAGGTGGCCGGTTCCCTGGTGGGGGGCATGTTGGTCGGTGATGGTCCTGTGGCGCCGGCCTGTTACTTCGCCGTGGCCACCTGTGTGGCGGCATTGGTGAGCTACTGGTTTTTTCGTCAAAGCCTCAGGGTTTCTATGCCCGAGGTAGAGGGTTTGGCCTGTGTGCCGGGGCACTAAATAGTGATTTAAAAGATTAAAGCAGTAGGCCGGACGCCGTCCTATTCGCTGTTCAAAAGCTTTTTATTTGGAGTAAACACGTATGAGCGAAAAGTTTAATGTCAAAAACAAGTGTCTAGCTCGTGGGCAGTGGGCCAATATCACCCACCTGCACTTCTACGAATTTCCATCCGAAGACCCAGATCACCTGGAAGTCTGGTGTTACACCGACAATATCTCCTACGCCCCCGGCGACACCGTCAAGTTCCATACCAGCACTACTGCAAAAACCTATGCCATCGAAGTGGTGAGGGATGGCCACAAACCGGAGACCGTGTACAAAGTCGAGGACCTGCCGGGCGAGATGTACATTACCCCGAAAGATGCCTATGCCCAGGGCTGCGGCTGGCCTGTTGCCCATGAGTGGCAGTTGCCGGCGGATCTGCCGTCGGGCGGTTACGTGGTTTACACCCGCGCACGCAATGACGAAGGGGAAGAGCGGGAGCAGCAGCACTGGTTTGCGGTGCGTCCGGCCCAACCCGGTAAAAATGCAAAAATTCTACTGGTCTGCGCCACTTCCACCTGGACCGCCTACAACGAGTGGGGCGGATCCAACCACTACTGGGGTGTACCCGACGGCGAGACTCTGTCGCCGAAACTGAGTATCCAGCGCCCCTGGGGACGCGGGTTTATCTGGGTGCCCGAAGGCGCGCCGCGCAATCCGGTGCGCAGCAAACCGGTGCCCGGTGCCGTGCCCCGCTATGAGTTTATCGAGTATCCCTTTGCCTACGGTCTCTCCAAATACTACTCGGCGGCGGGTTGGGGCATGTTCGATGGGCTGTTCGTCAAGTGGGCGGAAAAAAACGGTTATGCCGTGGATGTCGTGACGCAGCATGACCTCCACTACCACCCGGAGCTGTTGCAGCACTATCCCTGTGTGGCGCTGGTGGGCCACGATGAATACTGGAGCGTGGAGATGCGCGACGCGATGGATAATTATCTCCGCAATGGCGGCAATGTGGCGCGGTTTGCCGCTAACCTCGCGTACCAGATTCGCTTCGAGGACGATGGTCAAACCCAGGTGTGCTACAAGGAACATGTAAACGATCCCGTCTACGGCACGGATCAGCAGCACCTGTCGACGACAGTCTGGGAGTCGCCCGAACTCAACCGGCCGGCCGCCACCAGCTTTGGGCTCAACGCTCTGTCCGGTTCCATTTACGCGCACTGGTCGGCTTTCAATCCTCGCTCCAGCGGTGGCTTTACCGTTTACCGGCCGCGCCACTGGGTCTTCGAGGGTACCGACCTCTACTTCGGCGACAACTTCGGTGAGGAGGCGCAGGTGTTCGGCTACGAGGTGGATGGGGTGAGGTTTACCTTTAAAAACGGTCTGCCCTTTCCGACCCACGAGGATGGGGCGCCCCAGTCCCTGGAGATTCTCGCCATGGGCCCCGCCTGCTTCTGTGAGGAGGATCATGGCAACAAGGGTACCCATTTGTTTGACGGGCCCGACAGTTGGCAGAGCGTGGGCGGCATTATGTTTGGCGACAACCCCACCGAAGACCAGTTGGAGTCGATCCGCTACGGCGCAGGTATGATGGGCGTCAGCACCCTGGGCAAGGGCACGGTATTCAGTGCCGGTACGGTTGAGTGGGTCAATGGCCTGAAGACAGAGGAATACTTCACACAGCAGATAACCCGCAACGTACTGGATCGCTTTACCGCCGAGGGTGACGAGTAATGAATCAACGAGCTAGAGGAGCGAAGCATGCACGTTAAAGAGATGTTTGACCTGAGCGGTCGCGTGGCGATTGTGACCGGGGCCTCATCCGGTCTCGGGGTTTGGTTTGCCCGCGGCCTGGCCGAGGCGGGCGCCCATGTGGTATTGGCGGCGCGGCGCGCCGAAAAGCTACAAGGCCTTGCCGCAGAACTGCGTAAGCTGGGGGTACGCAGCCTGGCGGTGGCCACGGATGTAACCGATGAAGCGCAGGTGCAAAACCTGGTCGATACCACACTGGCGGAGTTCGGCCGTATTGATATTTTGATCAACAATGCCGGTGGCGGTGGCACGGAAACCTCAGTCGATACCATGTCCATGTCGGACGTCCGGCAGCGCTATGACCTCAACCTGTTTGGGCTCTGGCACTGTTGTCAGCGAGTGGGACGGGTGATGTTGGATCAGGGAGAAGGCCGCATTGTCAATATTGCCTCCATTTTGGGATTGGCCGCTGGCCAGATTGAACCCGCGCCCGCTTACTGCAGCGCCAAGAGTGCGGTGATCGGCCTTAGCCGCGATCTCGCCTTCGATTGGGCAAAGCGCGGTGTGGTCGTGCATTGTGTGGCCCCTGGAATCTTTCCCACCGAGGGCACTGCTGAAGACCTGGCGGATCCGCAAGCTTGCGAGCGGGCTATGGAGGCGATTCCCATTGGCCGATTCGGTGGCGAAGATGATATCAAAGGGCTGGTGACGTTTCTGGCGTCGCCCGGTGGAGATTTCCTGCTCGGCCACCCCCTTGCCTTTGGCGGTGGACAGTTGCTTGGGGCGTTTTAACCCCTTTGGCGTGCCAAGGGTAAATCAGAGTTGAGTAATTTGCACAGGACATTGTGATGGGTAATTTAGACGGTAAAGTCGCCTTGGTGACAGGCGCAGGAAAAACCGATGGCATTGGTTTCGCCACTTGCGTCAAATTAGCGGAGGCGGGGGCTAAGGTGGTGATAACCGATTTGGTCAGCACCGATGAACAACGGGCATTACTGGATGCACGAGTAGCGGATATCAAGGCGTTGGGCGCCGAAGCCATCGGTTGCGCCCTGGATGTCACAAAACGTGAAGATGCACAGAAAGCTACTGAGCTGGCCGTCGAAGTCTTTGGCGGTATCGACATTCTGTTCAATAACGCCGGTTGGATCGGCGGTATAGGTCCCTGCCTGGAACAGACGGATGACCAGTTTATGTTGAGCTGGAACGTCAATGTCATGGGCACGCTCAATATGTGCCGTGCGGTAATCCCCATCATGCAGCGAGCGGGCGGTGGTTCCATAATCAACAACTCATCCGTGGCGGGTATTTCGGTGGTTGCGGGAGAGGGAGCTTACACGTCATCGAAGCACGCAGTTGTTGCACTGACCAAAACGCTGGCGCTCGAACATGGCGCCGATAAAATCCGCGTGAACACCGTTTGTCCCGGATCTATCATGACCAGTGCCATCAAAGACTACATGGATAAGGCCAGAGGGGAGGGAGAGTCGGACGAAGACGTCTATCGACGTTTAACCCCGGAGGTGCCTCTGCAGCGCGCGGGCGATCCTGGCGAAATTGGCGATGCTGTAGTGTACCTCGGTAGCGATTTGGCCAGTTACGTCACGGGCATCGCCTTCCCTGTTCACGGTGGAATGACGTCAGGGCTCTAGATGGGATCGTGGCCCTCTCAGTCAAGCCATTGGCCGCTGGTGGCAATAGACCAGAGGGGCCTGTCGACGACAGAGATGGTACTTTGATGAGGTATGCCATAGGCTTACCACAATTCCGATAGTCATAATAATCACGAATTTTAGAACGGAGAGAGATATGACACTGTCAAAGCGCAAGATTTCAACCGTGATGACCGTCACGGCTTTGGGACTGGTACCGGTAACCTCGATGGCTGCTGAGGCTAAACAATCTTTCGTGCTGGAGGAGGTGGTAGTGACCGCTCAGAAGCGCGCTGAAAGCGTGCAGGATATTCCCATCTCGGTCAGCGCTTTTGGTGGCGACTTTGTGCGGGAGTCCGGTATTTCCGATGTCGGTGACCTGACGGCCCACGCGCCGGGCCTAAACGGCAATGCCTATTCCAATACCGAGAGTGTGTTTACGGTCCGCGGTGTGGGTACTGCCGCTTTTGGTATCGGTGTAGACAGCAGCGTCGGCGTATTTATCGATGATATTTCCCTGGGGCGTCCGGCTATTGCCGCCAGCTCCTTTTTTGATGTCGAGCGGGTCGAGGTGGTCAAAGGACCACAGGGCACCCTGTTCGGCCGCAATACCTCGGCCGGTGCCATCAGTGTCGTGACCAATAAACCGGACCTTTCCGAAAACAGCGCTTCCATTTTGCTGGGTGCCGGTAACTGGGGCCAACAAAAGGTGGAAGGCCATGTAAACTGGGTGGTATCGGATAAGCTGGCGCTGCGCCTCGCGGTACGCGATGAAGAAAAAGACGGTTCGCTGGAAAGCTCGGTGACCGGCAACGAGTTGAACAATGTGGATGACACCAATATCCGATTGAGCGCCCTCTATGCCTGGAGCGATGCGGTGGAAACCACGTTGAGTCTCGAGCGTGGCCTGTCACGGGGTGACTACGGTGTGGGGTACTTAAATGAGGCGGATGCGGCGGCCTTTGGTACGACTACCACATTTTCCGAGAACAGCACCTCGGAATACGACGGTGACAATGGCTACGATTATGTTCGCGCCAGTTCACGCACCACTTGGGATATCAGCGATAAGTTAACCCTGGTGTCCAATACCGGTTTTTACACCAACGACTTTTTCTTTGGTGTGGATGCGGATGCGTCCGCCATTCCATTGGTGATTTTGGAAGAGCCTCAACATATGGATCAGTTTAGCCAGGAGTTCCGTATCAACGGTGTGTCCGGTAACCTCGACTGGTTTGTGGGTCTGAGCTATTTCCGCGAAAATATGGACGCCGCAACCACTTACACCTACGATGAAGTGACGCTGGGCGCGATCGACCTGTTTGCCCTGGGCTTTGACTTCTGCACGCTTCTGACGTGTAACCCGGCGGCACAGAACCTCACCAAAGCCAATACCTTGAATACCAGTGTCGCCCTCTACGGTGATCTGGCCTGGAATATCAATGCAAGCCTGAAGTTGACGGTGGGTGGCCGTTTTTCCCGGGATGATAAAGACTTTGATTATCTATCCCTGCTCTCACCGGATGCGGTCTCCACCCTGGCCGGTGACAATATCTTCAAGGGTGCAACCACCGGCCTGCTAAAAGCCGATGATAACTGGTCTTCCTTCGATCCGCGTGTTGCGCTGGACTATCAGGTGACAGAAGAGGTATTGCTCTATGCCAGTTTCTCAACCGGTTACAAATCCGGCGGTTTTAACCAGGCGCCGGATACGGTTATTGGCACCGGTACTCAACAGATTGCCGGATTTGACGAGGAGGAAAACAGAGCGTTCGAAGTGGGGGTCAAGTCGACGCTGTGGAACGGTCGCGCCCGGCTGAATGCCGCACTGTTCCAGTACGATTACTCGGATCTGCAGATCGAAAATACACAAAACTTGGTCTTTGTGATCGAAAACGCCGCTGATGCAACGTCGCGCGGTATGGAACTCGACGGCGAATTACTGCTGACGGAAAACTTCCGCCTGCAGGGCAATTACACCTATATGGAGGCGGAATTTGACAAGGGGATGGCCAACGATGTGTCGATTGAGAACAACAAGTTGGGACGGGCGCCGAAAAATACCGGTACCCTGATGGCCACTTACACCCTGCCGTTAAGCGAATTGGGTGAGCTGATCTTCCGGGGGGATTACACCTATGTGGGCAAGCAGTACTTTGATGCCAACAATGTCTTTAGCCAGGACCGTTATGAGGTCATTGGCGCCCGCATCGGCTATCGCTCTGCCGATGACAACTGGGGGCTTGCGCTGGTGGGCGATAACATTGGCGATGAAGAGTTCAGCAATCACTCCACCGAGGTCTTGGGTGTCGTCGCGGTGCCTTCATTGCGCAGCACCTACCGCCTGGAATTTTCCATGGATTTGTAGAGCGCCTGTGACTGAGTTTTACTCCGTACATCGATAGCAAAAGGCAAGGGGATAAGCCCTTGCCTTTTTTGATGGGTGCGTGCTGGCCCCCCAGGTGTAAATCTGGCCACACCGAACAATAAATGTCGCCTGCTTTTTGTTCCGGTAATTGGTACAACTGAGCAGGTAATGGCCCATCGACGGCAGACGCTGGTAAGACCGCGGGGGGCTGCAACCCTATTGAGATGAGAGGCACACGCCATGAGCGAATACAAATTACTGATTAACGGGCAGCTGGTGGATGGGCAAGGGCCTGTTATCGATGTGATTAACCCGGCCAACGAAACCGTGGTCGCCCGTGTCGCTACGGCCTCGGAGGCCCAGTTGGAGGCCGCGGTCAGTGCTGCAAAAGATGCATTTTTGAGCTGGCGCGAGACACCACTGATTGAGCGCCAGGCCAAACTGCGTCAATTGATGGAGCTGATCAAAAGCAATGCCGACAGTCTGGCCGAGCTGCTGGTCAAAGAGCAGGGCAAGCCGCTGGAAGGCGCCAATATGGAATTGACCTTTGCTGAGGTGTTTACCGGTTACTTTGCCGAGCAGGGTGTCGAGACCCGTGTACTGTTGGATGATGAAGTCCAACGTGTCGAGCTGGTGCGCAAGCCTTTAGGCGTGGTGGCCGGCATTATGCCCTGGAATTTTCCCTTTGTGCAGGCGGTGTACAAGTTAGCCCCGGCGGTGCTGACCGGTAACACGATTATTCTCAAACCTTCGCCAATGACACCATTGACCACCTTAAAGCTGGGAGAACTGGCCAACGAGATATTCCCGGCCGGGGTGGTCAACATTTTGGCGGACAACAACCATTTGGGAGCTGCCATTTCGGCCCACCCGGATATCGCCAAAGTGACCTTTACCGGTTCGACCCCCACAGGCAAGAAAATCATGGCCAGCGGCGCCGACACTCTCAAGCGTTTGACCCTGGAGCTGGGCGGCAATGACGCCGGTATTGTGCTTGACGATGCCGATCCGAAAGAGGTAGCGCCAGGTATTTTTGCCACCGCTTTTATGAACAGTGGCCAGGTGTGTGCGGCTTTGAAGCGGCTCTATGTACACGACAGTATTTACGATGACGTGTGCAACGAAATTGCCAAGCTGGCCAAGGCCGCGGTGGTGGGTGACGGTGCTGATCCGCGCACCCAGTTCGGTCCGGTGCAAAACCGCGCCCAGTTCGAAAAAGTGTGCACCTATATCGAGGATGCAAGGGCCAATGGCACCATTATTGCCGGAGGTAACCTTCCCGAGGGGCCGGGGTTCGTGGTGCCCTTGACCGTGGTGCGGGATATTGAAGACGGGAGCAAAGTGGTGGATGAAGAGCCGTTTGGTCCGATCCTGCCGATCATCCGTTATACCGATGTGGCTGACGCCGTTGCGCGGGCCAACGCTTCGGAATTTGGCCTGGGAGGGTCGGTCTGGTCGTCAAATGTCGAGCGGGCACAAGCGGTGGCGGCGCAGCTGGAGTGTGGTTCGTCGTGGATCAATCAACATGCCGCCTTTGCACCCAATATTCCTTTTCCCACCTGCAAGCAATCGGGTATAGGTGTGGAATGGGGGGCAGAAGGTATTGAGGAATTTACTCGGGTCCAGGTAATAAACACCGCCAAACAGTGAACGGCTCAAAAGTCGTACAACAACAGCCAGGAATCAGATCGAGGTAGAGAGCATGCAAGGGTTGATGATGAATACTCCACTGACAATCACTGGTATTATGCGGTTTGCCGAACGGGTTTACGGGGAAAATCAGCAATAAAGGTCTGCGCGAGCAGTTTGCAGGCTTCAGGTTTTCGATGCCCGGTCTGCAAGACGTTAAGGTTAAATAACTGGAACAGGAAACGAAATGACTATAACTGTGACTCCTCTTCTGGAAACCCTCAAGGGGATTGTGGGGGAAAATGGTCTGCTAACCGGTGAGGCAGTCGCCGAACGCAGTACCAGCTTCTGGAACCCGGCCCCCATGCAGGCCAAAGCCCTTGTGCGCCCATGTACCACCGAGGAGCTGAGCCGCGTCCTGGCAGCCTGCCACGCCGCCGGCCAGCCAGTGGCAACCCAGGGCGGTATGACCGGTTGTGTGCAAAGCGCTGATGCCAATGCCGATGAAATCGTGATCTCTCTGGAGCGGCTGAATGCCATTGAAGAGATCGACGAACTCGGTCGTACCGCCAGAGTACAGGCCGGAGTGATTCTGGAAAATCTGCAGCAAGCGGTGCGCGACAAAGGCCTCTACTTTCCGCTGGATTTGGGCGCGCGCGGCTCCTGCACCATCGGCGGCAATCTCGCCACCAATGCCGGCGGCATCAATGTGATCCGCTACGGCATGGCTCGGGAGCAAACGCTTGGCCTGGAGGTGGTGCTGGCTGACGGCACGGTGATATCTTCCCTTAATGAGATGATGAAAAACAATGCCGGCTATGACCTCAAGCAGCTGTTTATCGGCAGTGAGGGTACTCTGGGGATTGTGACCCGCGCGGTCGTCAAACTGCAGGAGCTGCCGGTAAGCAGTAATAGCGCGCTGTTGGCACTGGACAGCTTCGACAAGGTGGTCGCGGTACTCAAGCTGATGGATCGCCAGCTGCACGGTGGTCTGAGTGCCTTTGAGGTGATGTGGGGCGACTACTACCGCGCCGTGACCGAGCCTGGCGGGCACCCGCCGCCGCTGGATCGCGACTATCCCTTCTATGTAGTGATGGAAGCCCAGGGCGGTGATCCGGAAAAGGATGACGAGCGTTTTATGGCGGTGCTGGAGGCGGCCTATGAGCAGGCGTTGATTCTCGATGCGGTGATCAGCAAGTCCGCCGCTGAGCGGGAAAAAGTCTGGGCGGTGCGCGAGGACTTTGAGGCAATTCTGCAGAGTGGATCGTGTTTCCTCTACGATATCAGTTTACCCATCAAATATATGGAAGCCTATGTGAAACAGGTGGATGCCGGTTTGACCCAGGCCTTGCCCGGTTGTCGCTTTTACAGCTTTGGCCACTTGGGCGACGGCAATTTGCACTTTTTTGTGGTTGCGGGCAGTAACGACCAACGCGATTATCACGAGTTGCACAAACTGGCCGACCAGGCAATTTACCGACCGCTGGCAGAGCGCAACGGTTCGGTATCCGCCGAGCACGGGATCGGTGTGGAAAAAAAGGCCTACCTCCCATTGTGTCGCAGCGAGGCGGAGTTGCAGTTGATGCGCGCGCTCAAGTCTACGCTCGATCCCAAGGGGATTCTGAATCCGGGCCGTATCTTCGATTGTCCATAATTGGCTCTATTTTAGCTGTGATTGCCGCCTTGCAAGCGGCATTTTATGGCCCCACCGATCTCCCGGTATCGTCTACCGGAGCCCAGTGCTATTTTTTGTGACTCTGCAGTTGTTCAATCATCACTTCACGCATTTTAAACTTCTGGATCTTGCCCGTCACGGTCATCGGATATTCTTCCACCATGCGGATATGGCGCGGGACTTTAAAGTGGGTGATCTTGTCCTTGCAGTAGGCTTTGACCTCCTCTGGGCTGAGGTTTTCGTCGTGCTTGAGTTTGATCCAGGCGCAGATTTCCTCGCCGTATTTGTTATCCGGGACACCAAATACCTGTACGTCCTCAATCGCCGGGTGGGTGTAGAGAAACTCTTCCACTTCCCGTGGGTAGATATTTTCGCCACCACGGATAATCATATCCTTGAGGCAGCCGACGATCTGCACGTAGCCTTCCGCGTCCATAATCGCCAGGTCGCCGGAGTGTAGCCAGCCGGCGGCATCGATGGTCTCGGCTGTTTTTTCCTGGTCGGCCCAATAACCGAGCATCACAGAGTAGCCGCGGCAGCAGAGTTCCCCCTTTTCGCCGATGGGTACCACACGGCCCTGTTCGTCGACGATTTTGATTTCCTGATGGGGACCGCAGCGGCCCACGGTGCCGACTCGTTTTTCGATGGGATCATTGAGGTCGGTCATGTGGTTGACGGGGCTGGTTTCTGTCTGGCCATACATAATGGTGACCTCGGACATATGCATATCGTTGATCACCCGCTTCATGACTTCCACCGGACAGGGGGCACCTGCCATAATGCCGGTGCGCAGGCTGCTCAGCTTAAATTCCGGAAACCGCGGGTGCTCCAGCTCGGCGATAAACATGGTAGGCACACCGTGCAGGGCGGTGCAGCGTTCTTCCTGCACGGTTTGTAAGACAGTGAGCGGCTCGAAGGCATCGTTGGGAAAAACCGCGGTGGCGCCGTGAGTGATACAGGCCAGATTTCCCATGACCATGCCGAAGCAATGGTACAGGGGGACAGGGATGCAGAGGCGATCGTTTGCTGTAAGGCCCATTCCCTTGCCCACTTGGTAGGCGTTATTGAGAATGTTGCAGTGGGTGAGCGTGGCGCCCTTGGGGCTGCCGGTGGTGCCGCTGGTAAACTGGATATTGATGGGCTGATCTGGCTGCAACTCCCTTTTGAGTTCTTCCAGGCGGTGGGCTTCAGCGACACCGCCCAACTGGCACACTTGGGTAAAGTTCAGCATGCCGGGAGTGGTGTCCTCCCCCATGCGAATCACCATATTTAACTGTGGCAGCTTTGCGGATTGCAATTGGCCCGGTTCGCAATGCTTGAGCTCCGGTGCCAACTCCATCAACATGCCCAGGTAGTCGCTGGTTTTGAATTTCTCTGCGGCAATAATGGCCCGGCAGCCGACCTTGTTCAGGGCATAATCCAGCTCGTAGAGGCGATAGGCAGGGTTGATGCAGACCATCACCGCGCCGATCTTGGCGGTGGCAAACTGCGTAAGGCACCATTCGTAGCAGTTTGGAGCCCAGATGCCGACGCGCTCACCGGGTTGAATCCCGAGTTTAAGTAGCCCCGTGGCCAGTCGATCAATTTGTTGTTGGTACTGGCGGTAGGTCCAGCGGACATTCTGGTGACGGACGATCAAGGCCTCCTGATCGGGGTGGCGTTCAACAATGCGGTCAAAATAGTTCCCAATCGTATTGTAAATCAGGGGAAACTTGGCTTCTCCACACATGTAGCTTTCTGTCAGATTGGTCATCGCTTTATAACCTATTAACGTTGTCGATTTCTTTTTCATGTCGCAGCCTTTTAGGGCCGGTTTAACCTAAACGGTATACCTATTCGCTAAACGTTATACCAGTTGGCACTCTTTATCTGGCTGTCAAATACGGGAACCGCATACTTCACTACCTATGCCTCTGCGAATTCAGTATCACTTATTATGCGGATAGCGACCCTGCGGTTGTAAGGGGCGTGGTGCTATCTGGCCGCATTGGGCAACATGTTGACCGCTATTGATAAGCGTACAGAGCGCAACGCTTGCCCAAAAACCGTATGCTCAATATCGAGGATGTTACACCGCTTATGACGGGAATCAACCTCCCCATCTCCTCTGACTCGATCGCCGTGTTCCTTTGGGAATAAACTATTCTTTTACACGGTCACTTTGGGGGTGATTTGCAGAATTAATACGCTTCAGATCTGCTAATTTAGTGGCCTGTAAGTGCAAACCCATTTATTCGGATAAGCCCATGACCTGTTCCACTGAGCTTCACCAGGACGGCAATCACGTCGAAGATAATGTGACATACCAGAATATCTGCTCCATTTCTGGGGGCCAATTAGGCGATATAAAGCCGGAACAGCGTGGGCAAGCACTGCGTGGAGCGCAGCTACTGGTTAAAGCGCTGCAGGCCGAGGGGGTAGAGGTACTGTTTGGTTATCCGGGGGGAGCGAACCTGGAGATTTTTGATGTATTGAGAGAGTTCGGAATTCGCTGTGTTCGTACCGAACACGAGCAGGGAGCGGTACATGCGGCGCTGGGTTATGCCCGCGCCACTGGCAAAGTGGGTGTGTGCCTGGCCACTTCCGGTCCTGGTGCCACCAATCTGGTCACAGGTATTGCCGATGCCAACAGTGACTCAACACCCTTGGTCGCCATCACGGGCAATGTTCCTTCCCACCTATTGGGTAGAAACGCATTCCAGGAAGTTGACATTATCGGTGTAACCACACCAATCACCAAAAAGAATTACCTGGTGAAAAAGGTCACCCATATACCTGAAGTGGTGCGGGAGGCATTTGCTCTGGCCAGCGGTAACCGTCCCGGCCCGGTGTTGATCGATATCCCTAAGGATATCCAGCAACTCTACCCCCGCGATCCGGAAGGAAACTACGCGCCGCCGCGTATTCCCGCCGTCATTGAGCCGCCAGAGGAGGCTATTGGCGGCATCTCCGCGGACCAGTTGGAAGAGGCCTGCCGCCTGGTTCGCGAGGCTAGAAAATCGGTTATCTACGCGGGCGGAGGCATAGTTTGTGCAGGTGCCGCCGATGAATTACTGACACTTGCCGAGAAATTGCAATGCCCGGTAACCACCACACTGATGGGGCACGGAAGCTTCCCGCCCGATCACCCGCTGGCCTTGCACAGCCTCGGGATGCACGGGAGCAGATACGCCAATATTGCCATTAATGAAGCGGATCTGGTGATTGCCGCCGGTGTGCGTTTTGACGACCGGGTGACAGGTAAGGTGGAAAAGTTTATCGAGCACGGCAAAATCATCCATATCGATATTGATCGCCATGAGTTGAATAAAAACAAAGCCGTGACACTGCCTATTTGCGCTGATATCAAAACAGCATTGCAGCAACTGCTAGAGCAGGCAGAACCCGGCAACTGTGGTGAGTGGTTGGCTTATGTCAGCGAGCGGCGGGATCAGTTTCCGTTTGAAATTCCGGACAGCGACAGTATCACTCCCCAATACGCCATCAGCTTGTTAAGCGAGATGACTCAAGGCGAGGCTGTGGTTAGTCTCGGTGTTGGCCAACACCAGATGTGGGCCATGCAACACTACCGCTCAACCCAGAGCCGCTCGTTTTTAAGCAGCTCGGGTTTTGGCACCATGGGTTACGGCCTGCCTGCCGCCATGGGTGCCAAAGTGGGTTGTCCAGATCGATTGGTGATCGATATCGATGGTGACGGTTCGCTTAACATGACTATCCATGAACTGGCAACCTGCCATCGGTTTGGTATCGGCGTGAAAGTGGTAGTCATCAATAACCAGTGGCTGGGCATGGTACGCCAGTGGCAGGACATGATTTACGACAAGCACCGCTCGGGTTCCGATTTGTCCGATCCCATGGCAGTCAAGCACCCGGATGAGCTTGATATTTACCCAGACTTTCTGAAACTGGCGGAGGGTTACCGCGTCGACGCCGCACGGGTGACGGACAAGTCCCAACTGGCAGAGGCTTTTGAGCGGATGTTGGCTGATCCCAATGAACCCTATCTACTCGATGTCATTGTGTCCGCAGAAGAAAACGTGTATCCCATGATTCCAGCCAGCGGGACTTATAAAGATATAATAATGAATGCAGAAGAACTTTGTGGCAGCGGCAGCGAGAATCGGGGCAGCAATATCTAAGACTGTACTTACCGGCACGTAACACGTGCGATCAAAATTCCATCCGGCTAATATGACTCGGTGGCAGTCGGTCGTGCCACGGCAGGGCCTGCTCAAAGTAGGTGGCCAGGCGTAACAGCGCTGCCTCATCGCCGTAGCGAGCCACAAACTGAATGCCAATTGGCAAACCCGACTCGCTTATGGCCAGGGGCAGGGAGATAGCTGGTTGGCCGGTGACATTAAAGATGGAAGTATGTGGGCAAAAGGCCCCGGTGACCTCCATAAACGCCTGAAAAGAGATGTCGCGATTGGAGTTCAAGGCGCCCAAAGGCGGCGCCGTGCTGGCCACTGTCGGCGTGATCAGTATATCCACCTCCTGAAAGAAGCTGGCAATATCCCGATTCATCCGGTTGTAGGTGGCCATGGCCGCAAACCAGTCGTCCAGTGTCAATCGCTCGGCCAGATTCATGGCTTCCAGGGTTGGGCGTTCCAGGTAGCGATCACAGATGGGATTGCCGGTGGCACTGGCCAGGCGCTTAACCTCGTGGGCAGTGCTGTAGGCCCAGACAACCTCATCGGCCCGGGCGTAGGCTTCGCCGTCCAAGGGAGGAGCCGCTTCGATCACCTGGTGACCCAGATCGCTGCAGAGGTCGGCAATGTGCCGCGTTGCTGCCGCCATTTCGGGTGCAACCGCCTTGCCGGTATAGGTCTGCCAAGTGACGGCTATACGCATGGGTTCCCATTCGCGTTGCAGCTCTTCTACATAGGGTCGACTTGGTGCCTGAATAACAAAAGGATCTCCCGGGCCGGGTTGACAGCTGATATCCAACGCCAGTGCCGTATCCCGCACACTGCGGGTCAGGACATGTTCGGTGTTCAAGCCGCCGTAGAGGGTTTCATCCAGCAGCGGCCCTTTAGTGATGCGACCGCGACTGGGTTTTAAGCCCACGAGGCCACAGCAGGCGGCAGGGATGCGGATAGAGCCACCGGTATCCGTGCCGTGTGCCATCGGCACCATGCCGGAAGCGACGGCGGCGGCAGCGCCCCCGCTGGAACCACCGGTGGAACGCGCAGTGTCCCATGGGTTGCGCGTGGCGCCCGTGAAAGCAGATTCGGTGGTTGCCGCCTGGGCGAATTCAGGCATTGTCGATCGCCCCAAAATATTTAGACCGGCGTTGTTATAGCGATCTGTTAAATACGCATTGGTGTCAGCGATATAACCTGCGCCAATACGGGAGCCACAGGCTTGTGCTTTACCTGCTTCAGTGGCGCCGGTGTCTTTGAGCAGAAAGGGCACGCCGGCCAGGGGGGCTGAGGTGTCGCCAAAATCGTGGCTGGGCAGACAGCGCTCAGGGTAGGTTTCAATGACCGCGTTGAGGGAAGGATTCAGTTTTCCGATGGCGGTTTGGGCCAACTGAGCCAACTCCCAGGGGGCGATTTGTTGACGATTCACCAGTTGCGCCAGGCCTGTGGCGTCGTATTTCGCATATTCCTCAAAACGCATGCTTCACTACCTATGGCTCTGCAATTTCCGTATCACCTATTATGCAGATAGCGACCCTGCGGTTGTAAGGGGCGCGGCGCCATCTGGCCGCATTGGGCAACACCTTGACCGCTATTGATAAGCGCCCGAAGCGCAAGGATTATCCCGAGCGCGTATGCTCTATTACCGTCGAGACGGGCCGGCTAGCCGATGCCCCGTTTTCATTGTAATTGCGATCAGTGGGGAGAGAACTGGAATGGCGTTGAAACCTGTCAACCTTGAAGACAAATACACGGTTACTCATGGGCGCATTTTTATTTCCGGAAATCAGGCCCTGGTGCGACTGCCGTTAATACAACGTCAGCTGGACCAGTGTGCAGGTTTGCATACCGCAGGCTTTATCAGCGGTTATCGAGGTTCGCCCCTGGGTAACTACGATACCGCACTGTGGCAGGCCAAGGACCTACTGCAGGCGCAGAATATCGTTTTTCAACCGGGTGTGAATGAAGATTTGGCCGCCACGGCCGTGTGGGGGACGCAACAACTGGAGAGCCTGCCCGAGGCGAAAGTGGAGGGGGTGTTTTCCCTCTGGTACGGCAAGGGGCCAGGCGTGGATCGCAGCGGTGATGCCTTCAAGCACGGCAATATGAATGGCGTCCACAAAAATGGAGGTGTGTTGCTGATCTACGGCGATGATCACCCCGGAAAGTCATCATCAGTAGCCCATCAAAGTGAGCAGGCGCTGGCGGCCAATTCCATTCCCTCCCTGTATCCGGCCGATGTGCAGGAGTTGATTGAGTATGGCTTACTGGGCTGGGCGCTGTCCCGTTACACCGGTTTGTGGATCGGCATGAAAACGGTCAACGAGACAGTGGAGCAAACCGCCACCATTGATTTCGATCTGGATAGCTACAGGGCGGTGACGCCAGCGTGTGAGCAATCTCCCGACCAGGGCGTGCACTATCGCCCGGGACAGTTCAATCCGCAGCAAGACGAAGTATTGGTGACGCGCTATAAGCTGCCAATGGTCCATCAATTTGTCCGCGCCAACGGCATCGACAAGACCACCTTGGACAACGATCGGCGTTGCCTCGGTATAGTGACCGCGGGTAAAGCCTATCAAGATGTACGCCAGGCACTGCAATTGTTGGGTATCGACGAGCAACGTGCGAAGTCACTGGGACTGTCGATTTACAAGGTCGGTTGTATCTGGCCGCTCGAACCGGAAGGCATCAAGGCTTTTGCCCGCGACCAGCAGGAACTGCTGCTGGTAGAGGAAAAAAAAGCCTTTCTCGAAGACCAGGTGGCGAAAATTCTCTACCACGAGCCGCGCCGTCCACGCATCGTCGGCAAGTTTGACGAACAGGGACAGACATTGTTGCCAGCGGATGTGCAGCTGGATGCTGCACTGGTAGCAATGACCATTGCGGCGCGCTTACAGCAGTTGGGTATGGCAGATGAACCTATGCTGGCCAGGGTGGCGGAGCTGCAGACCCGCTGTGCCGCCTCGGCGACTCACGGACCGTCACCGCTGATGCGCAGTGCCTATTTTTGTTCGGGTTGCCCCCACAATAGCTCCACGGTGGTGCCCGATGGCAGTGTCGCCGGGGCCGGCATCGGCTGCCACGCCCTGACTGTGAATATTCGTCCCGAAAATACCCTGATGTTTGCCCAAATGGGAGCCGAGGGGGCAACCTGGTACGGTCTGGCGCCTTTTTCGAAAACCAAGCACATTTTTCAGAATATGGGCGATGGCACCTACTACCACTCCGGCCTGATGGCGATTCGCGGTGCTGTCGCCGCCGGAATCAATATCACCTACAAGATACTCTATAACGACGCAGTGGCCATGACCGGCGGACAACCGGTAGACGGCCCGCTATCGGTGGGAGATATCTCCCACCAGGTCCTCCACGAAGGCGTCAGGCAGTGCGTGGTGGTGACCGACAACCCAGCTGCCTACAGTGCAGCCAGCGGCCTGGCGGAAGGGGTTGAGGTGTTTTACCGCGATGAGCTGGATAAGGTGCAGCGACAGCTGCGCGAGGTCGAAGGCTGCAGCGTACTGATCTATGAGCAAACCTGCGCTGCGGAAAAGCGTCGGCGACGCAAACGCGACAAGCTGAGCGTGCCGAAAAAGCGCCTCTTTATTAATGACGCTGTGTGTGAAGGTTGTGGTGACTGTTCGGTGCAGGCCAACTGTGTCAGCCTGCAACCGAAAGAGACGCCATTGGGGCGCAAGCGACAAATTGATCAGTCCAGCTGCAACATGGATTTCAGTTGTGTCAAAGGCTTTTGTCCGTCATTTGTGACCGTGGAGGGAGGACAGCTGAAGAAACCTGCTGTGGCCGAACTCCATGAGGATCTGTTTGCCCAATTGCCGGAACCCGGGATCGCCAGTTTAGCAAACGACAGCTACGGCATTATGGTTGCCGGCATTGGTGGCACCGGTGTGATCACCGTATCGGCCATATTGGGCATGGCCGCCCACCTGGAGGGCAAGGCCTGTTCCATCTACGATATGACCGGCTTGTCGCAGAAAAACGGGGCAGTCTACAGCCACCTGCGCATTGCCCCGACGCCAACCGCGATTGGCACGGCGCGCATCGGTGTGGGGGAAGCGGATGTATGCCTGGCTTTTGATCTGGTGGCCGCACTTTCGGGAGACGGCTTGCAGGCGCTGGATGCGCAGCGCAGCAACTTTATCGGCAATAGCAGCCTGACACCCACCGGGATGTTTCAACAACAGCCGGATTTGCCCCTCGATGGCCAGGGGTTAGAGGCACAAGCGAAGGCGATAGTCGGTGAGTCCCATACTCATTTTGTTGACGCCTCGGGCCTGGGGTTGGGGCTGCTGGGAGACACCATTGCTGCCAATATGCTGATGACCGGATTTGCGGCGCAGTTGGGGCTACTACCCGTGAGTGTGCAGGCGATTGAAAAGGCCATTGAACTGAACGGGGTGGCGGTAGCGCTCAATCGACGTGCTTTTCACCTGGGGCGCCTCTGGGCAGTTAATCCCGCCGCGCTGCAAAGGCTGCGACCAATGCCGCCGCCGGCGGCAAATGCGGCATTGGAATCACTGGATCAGGTTATGGCGTCTCGCACAGCCCTGCTGACGGCTTATCAGAATAAGCGTTATGCCGACCGTTATCGCGCGCTTGTGAAAAAGGTGGCTGATACCGAGACAACCCTTGGCCGACAGGGCTTGGCCCTGGCGGTGGCCCGCAATTTTGCCAAGTTGATGGCTTACAAAGATGAATACGAAGTCGCCCGTCTCTTTACTGAGGGCGATTTTTATCAGAAATTGCAGGCACAGTTTGAAGGCGATTTCACCATCAAGTTTAACTTGGCGCCACCGCTGCTGGCGGGGAAAGCTACCGATACCGGGCGCCCTCGAAAACGGGAGTTCGGCGCCTGGGTGCTGCCCGTTTTTAAACTGCTGGCCAAATTAAAAGGCCTGCGCGGATCCCGCCTGGATATTTTCGGTTATACCCAAGAGCGACAAATGGAGCGCCGATTGATCGACGAGTACTCACAGCTGCTACACCAATTGTTAGCAGAGCTGACGTTGGAAAACCATGCATCGGCAGTGGCACTGGCACAGTTGCCAGAGAAAATACGGGGTTTTGGCGTGGTGAAGGCCCGCCAGGTCGCTGAGGTCGAACGGGAAAAGCGCCGGTTGCTTGACCAGTTCCATAACCCGGTCGCCGCACCGGAGTTCGTTGAGGTCAGGCTGGTGGGGTAGCAGGCAGAATATACACGCCATTGAGGTTACTACCTAGGCGGCTGCAAAGGATACCGCCTCCTCCTCAAAAAACGATTTCACAAGCTTTTTGTCTCGCTTGATACTTTGCAAGTCTGTTATCGCTCTGTTCATTAATGACTCGCCTTCTTTAAGTGGCTTTTTTGAGGTGCCTATATTCCGCATGTGATTCCAGACTAACTCATCAGGATTCAGATCGGGCGCATAGGGAGGCAGAAAAACAATCTCCAATGCTCCGTCCATAGATTCGATAAAATCCATCACTTTCTTCGATTTGTGAACTGGATGACCATCCACAATGAGGATTACAGGTCTCCTCAAACTCTTGACGAGGCCTTTAAAGCACTCAACGCATTTGTCAGCAGTAAACTTCCCCGTGTATACGTGGTACCAAAAGCCCCCTTTGTTCGATAATGCCGAAATTGCATTAATCGACTGTCTTTGTCCGCTGGTTTTTACCACCGGTGTCTTTCCTTTTTCTCCCCAGGTTCTTTGCAGGGGATCATCTGATCTAATACTGGCCTCGTCGAGCCAAAATATCTCCGCCCCGGTCCTTTTGGCATATTTCTTTACTTTTGGGTAAGTCTCTTCCACCCACTTTGTGACAGCTTTCTCGTCTCTTTCATAGGCACGACGCAGGGGCTTTTGTGGCGTCAGGCCAAGTCTACGTAGTAGTTTTCCAACGCCTGAGAGACTCATCTCGATACCAAAGTTAGTACTGATTAATTCGGCGATAATCTGACGAGTCCACAACCCAAAATCAAAGCCGTGTTGGCGGGGGTCACCCCCTACCACCCAGCGTTTGACTTCCTGCTCCTCCAAGCTAGAGAGCATTCTATTTCGCCCTGTCCTCGCTTTTGGCGCCAGTGCTTCAATGCCTTGTTCGCGTGCGATCTTCAACCAAGTGAAAATCGTTTTACGGCCTAAACCAAAACTACGAGTAACCTCCGCAGCTGATTCACCATTAAAAACTCTGGGTCTTCAGACAAATTAGTGGGTAAAAATATAGCCAAACTGAGTTGACGTTAAGGTAAAGTGGGAGCAGAAAGAGGTAGAGCACCCTGTCCGGGTTCTGAGATGATGTGTTTGCGACAACAACAAC
>Ga0213841_1000405_pt1 | contig 54076 bp, 49 predicted proteins | sample SWPATP23_FD_160125 | JGI IMG/M metagenome (GOLD analysis project Ga0213841, IMG submission 160125) | Coastal seawater microbial communities from Marineland, Florida, United States - SWPA TP2 #3 | ecosystem: Environmental > Aquatic > Marine > Coastal | place: USA: Florida | collected 2016-08-14
CAGTTTGCGAATACCGAGTGGAGAGTGATGCAAACTGCGCCCCTGATGAGTTGTATACACACGATATATACAATCCATCTTGGTAACCTTTGTGTCCGTTGTAAGAGTCAGCATGGGGCATCCTTTTGGTTCAACGTTTCATGAGTAATTCTCTGTCCAACGGCGACCAGACTAGCAGCTTTTTTTTGCAGTGCTACCCCTTATAAACCAAGCGCTTTGCTTGGTTCTATTTCTGTTTCAAAATCGAAAAATGCTTGTGCTAAAAAAAAGAATGAGGCGCTCTTTGCGCCTCTAGAACGCACATATTGTGCGCATTGTTGTATCTGTAAAAAATCGACAAGCGTGTATTACCGCTTTGACATCCGCCCCGCAACACCGCCAGCAAGGGCAGCTAATAACAAGCCAGCAAGCATCTGCTTATTTGTCCATCCAATATAGGTCGTGCCACCCTGAGGGAGCGGGATGAAGCGACGATTCATAAGGCTCTCGCCAAAGTCATTGATAAACGCCTTGCGGGCACTACTGCTCATGTTATCGATCAACACATCACGCAGAACACGAATCTGCTCAAGTACACTGACCACCTGCATGTCATCATCAAAGGCGCCATGAAACTTCTGGTTTCCCGTTGCAGGGTCATCAGATACAAACTGCGGCAAGAGTGCCGAGCTTCCAGAGATGTTTGCAACCCGATGCTTTGAAATCAAATCTCTTAGCATTGCTCTGATTGTTGAACCTTGTCCGGTAGACATCAGTGCCTGAATAAATTTTTGCAAGTGCATCCTCATTTGCTTCATCTGCTCACGAGAGCGCAGGCGCTTCATACCAACACCCTTCTCTTTGTGCTCACGATAAATACCATCGGCAATATCTGCAGCCAACATAAATGCACGCAAATTTTCTCGTAGATCTTTATTGTTCGCAAGCATCCCATTAAAAATGCGAATCTTGATACCACCTATCTGGTGATCTGGTACAGGAGTCATAGCATCAGTTCCAGACACCGTCCCTAAAAAAACAATAGATAAACCGATACACGCAAGAAGCTTTTTACTCATCAAATTCCCCCTTAGAATCCATACTTATCACTACAAACTTAAAGTTTTGCCTCACATAAAAACAAGAGTTTAGCTATCTGCACCCCATAACGCCCCTTGCCTTGTCCTTTTTATAGAGACCGCCCTGTACATTGCACATTGCTCACGCTACCCTGTTTCGCCTTAACGAGACACTGTTATTAAGGAAGTACTAAAGGACATATGAATTCACGTTATGACTATCTCTCATCTCTCAACGATGCACAAAAAAAAGCTGTAACCGCACCACTCGGAGCGCAACTTGTTGTTGCCGGCGCCGGGTCGGGAAAAACGCGCGTTATCACAAGCCGCATCGCCTACCTCATACAAGAGATGGGGATTCCTGCTCGTAACATTATTGCTCTTACGTTCACCAATAAAGCGGGTAAAGAGATGAAGGAGCGTATTGCATCATTCCTGCCCGATACGGCACTTCCCTTTGTTGGAACCTTTCACTCCTACTGCGTACGACTTCTTCGCCAAAACAAAGCACTTCTTCCGTACCCCGACTTCACAATCCTTGATACAGAAGATCAGCGCGGCATGTTGAAAAAGATTTTGAAAAGTTTTGGCCTTGAAAAGCAGCTCACTCCGGCAAAGATTCACGGCATGATCTCTTTTGATAAAAACCATCTTCCGGGACAACAGCCCTACGACCAACCTCCGACACCTTATTTTCAAGAGGTAAAGTCGGCATATGAAGAAGAAAAGGCTCGTGCTCATGCGTTTGATTTTGATGATCTTTTGCTGGTAACGCTCGACCTCTTTGGTCGTTCTCCCGGCTTTGCACAAGCGTTTCAAAACTCCATTCGTCATATTTTGGTAGATGAGTATCAAGATACAAACCAGATTCAACACGAACTACTCAGAAGAATGGCACTTGGCAGTGATAAAAAAGTTGCCATCGACTCGCTCTGTGGTGTTGGCGACGAAGACCAATCAATTTATTCATGGCGAGGCGCACAAAGCGACAACATGGCTCACTTTGCACGCGACTTTGGTCCGGTAACACAAGTAAAAATTGAACAAAACTACCGCTCTGTGCAGCCAATCTTACAAGCCGCAAACCATGTGATAGGCCATAACATGAACCGGAACGAGAAGCGTCTCTGGTCAGATAAGCAGGCGACGGGAAGAATTCTTTCTCTTTCATTTCAAAATGGCTACCACGAAGCAGAAACGATTGCGCAAAGCATTAAGCAGGTTGGCAAACATGCATCGCTGAAAAGCATTGCCATCTTGTATCGCACACACCATCAGTCACGGATGCTTGAAGAGGCGCTCATGCACGCTGCCCTTCCCTACGTTATTGTTGGTGGTATCCGCTTCTACGAGCGAAAAGAAATTAAAGATATCCTCGCCTACATGCGCCTGTTTGCTAACCCGTTTGATCGCCCCGCGTTCTTACGTGTTATTAACACGCCAACCCGTGGCATTGGTGCACGCACCGAAGCTTTAATTATGCAACGCTGGAGCGAGGAACCAGTGCTTGATTTTAAGCAACTCCTTACCTCTCTCGTGCAAGACCCAACATCAGGCCTGACAAAGCGACACCATGAAGGCGTGCAAAGCTTTCTCTCTCTTTACACAACCTATTCGTCGCGCACAAAACCATCGCAACTTATTGCAGGCATCTTGGCTCATATCGGCTACCGCACCTACTTGCGCAATACGGTTGATCCGAGCGACCTCCAAGCAAAGATTGAAAACATTGACGAACTTGAACAAGCGGTCGCTCACTTTGAAGATGAGCATAAAGATGCTGCAACACTGGAAAAGTTCCTCGAAGATGTCGCTCTCATGCAAGAGCAGGCAAACAATGTGAAAGAAGGCGGTGATGTTGTCAGCCTCATGACACTGCACGCTGCAAAGGGTTTGGAATTTGATACCGTCATCATCGCAGGACTTGAAGAAGAACTTTTCCCCTCAAGTCGCTCAATGGGTAGCAATAAAGATATGGAAGAAGAGCGTCGACTCTTTTACGTTGGCGTAACTCGCGCAAAAGAGTGGCTCTTGCTTACAAACAGTAACATGCGAACAACGTACGGCATGGTAACAACGCAGCCTCGCTCTCGCTTTTTAGACGAGATGCCACAAACACTTATGCAAGAAGTTGACTGCAGCTCGCTTTTACCAACCGATCGTCTTGCACACGTTTGTCAGTGGCGAAAGATCCCCGCACCGCAACGGGCAACAACCTTTTCTTCGTTCCAGCGCCCTTCAGCAGTAAAAAAGCAACCAGCAAGGCGCACGCCCAGCAAGTTTAACGGATACTCACAATCGCTTCGTTCACCACAAAAAACGATTCTGAATGCACACAGAACAACCGGCTCCTCTTCATCTGGCTCGTCAGCTACGCCTTGGCGCAGAAAATCTCCAGTCATTCATCCCAAATTTGGTGTTGGTATTATCGAAAAGGTTGTGAAAAAAAGTGCCGATGAATGGTATCTGACCATCTCGTTTAAGAGTGGCCAGAAAACACTTTCATCAAAATTTGTCTCGAAGAAATAACCCTTTTACACCTTCACGCTTGTTCTCTCTGCCGCTGCAAAGTTCATTGCATGCGAAAACTCTTGCAAGTCGTGATTAAGGTAAGAAATTGCTTGTTCTTGTGATGGCACTCGCAACGCCTGCTTTGCCGCAGTGCGGTGCACCATGAAATAGACTGAGCACATCGCAAGCAATGCTACAAAAAGTAATAAACCAATGTGACGGCCAAACATGCGTATTGTCTCTGTTGAAAAACGTGCATCGACAAACGTATCAATGCTTCGTAAAAATGATGTGTGCTTCTTCATATAGGTAGCCTCCCCTTTATTCCTCCACGCATTCTCCCTTGCTCTACAACATCACATACTGCGTATGCAGGTGATACGTTTATTGGTAGAGGTTTTTGTTATGAGCGAACGCTCATCATAAAAAGAAAGTGCACAGAATTGCGTCTTATTTTTTGTAAAAATCCATCCTACGAAAAAAGAGGAAGCGCACAAAAGAGTTTTATATTTTTGAAGGGGAATGTGCCGTTACACCAGCAACGAGGTCAACACCTCTCGCGCGCTGAACAACACATAGATGCCGATACAAAAAATAAAGACACCCGTCAGCAACTGCAGCATGCTCAATGTTTTGTGCGATATCTTATGGCCAACATAGTGGCCCGAAAGACTGATGAGAACGAACACGCTCAGCGACCCACAGCTGAGAGAAAGAGAACCAAGCACTTTATCTGCAAGCGTCAACACGGTGCTATATGATGAAAGCACTTTAATACTGGCCGCCATAAAAAAGAACACAACCATCGGATTAAAGATCGTCATACCAACGCCTTGCATAAACATCATGCCGTACCGCGTTTGTGCATCTTGTACCGTAATAGGCTTATACGTTTTTACCAAAAATGATGCGCCAAAGATTGCAAGCGCACAACCACCAAGTACATGCAAAATACCTGTGTATGCAGGATGGCTTTGAATAATATTCAGTGTTCCAAGTAGCCCGAGAAAAAAGTAGCACCCGTCAGTCAGCGCAGCGCCCATTCCCGTTGCAATGCCTGCCCACGCTCCGCGAGAGGCACTGCGATTAAACACCAGCACAAACATAGGACCCAACGCTGCCGCCGCAGCAACACCAAGCGTGTAACTTAAAAACACAAACGTTATCATCATGGATCCACCCTCTCTTTTTGTATGTTTTTTGAAAGCGTAGGAGGGTACGATCTGCGTCGTACTTACGCAATAAAAACTTGTTACGCTCATCGCTTGCTATCAAAAGCCACTTCCGTATACTGCCCGCTATGAAAAAACAAACATTCTTTGGAACCGACGGTATACGCGGCAATGCAACAACCCACCCCTATCTACAAGCACCTTTTTTAACAGCCTTTGGCTCAGCTCTCAGCCAATGGGCAACAGATCAACATCACGAGCCGCTTACCTTTTATATCGGCAGCGATACACGAGACAGCTGCACAGCAATTCGTTCACACATCACGTCTTCTCTGCATGCACACACCGTCATTAATGTTGGCCTGGCGCCAACACCGCTCATTCAATCTTTAGTCACACAGTCACAGACACCTGCGTACGGCATTATGATCACTGCCTCTCATAATGGACCAGATGATAACGGCATTAAGCTACTCACAAAACGAGGGAAACTCTCAAAAGAAGAGGAGCTTTCATTTGGCAGCATGCTGACACAACACGTTGCACAAAGCGACTCATCTGCCATACAAGCATTCACACCTCAGCCCTACGACCCTCGACAAGGGTGTACGCCGCAAGAGTCTGCTGCGTTCTATAGCGTATATATCCAACATCTCGAGAAGTTCTTTTCAAAAGATTTTTTACAAGGACACACCGTTGTTCTTGACTGTGCAAACGGTGCCATGACCGAGATTGCCCCCTTCGTCTTTTCATATTTTGGTGCATCGGTTATCCCCATTGGCGTATCACCAAACGGGCACAACAGTAATGACACATGTGGGAGCACCCACCCCACACACATCCAAGCGCACATGAAAAGTTCTACATCTTTTGGCTTTTCATTTGATGGAGATGGTGATCGTGTTATTGCTGTTACGAATAAAGGTGTGGTTAAAAATGGCGATGAACTACTTGCACACCTTTTCGACTCAGCTCTTCTTGCAAACCAAGAAGGCATTGCCGGAACTTGTATGAGCAACTACGGCCTTGAGCGCTTTATCTGCTCAAGAGGTAAGCAGTTAGTCAGAACACCAGTGGGTGATAAGCACATTGCACACGCCTTGTATACACACAACTACAGCTTAGGGGGTGAACCGTCAGGGCATCTCATCTACCTGCCGTACTTGCCAACCTCTGATGGCCTTTTTATTGCACTTCTCACTGCATACACCTGCATCACAGAAAACAGAATGGATATGGATAGCGTTACCCTTTTTCCGTTTGCAACAAAAACCGTTGCTGTTACCCATAAACCACAACTAACAAGTACGCTGCTTGCACCCGTTCTTGCTCGCTATAAACAGCGCCATACAACAGGGCGCAGCGTTGTGCGATACTCAGGAACAGAGCCGGTGCTACGCATCATGGTTGAAGACGAAGCGCAGAACACTGCTGAAGAAATTGCACAGGCTATGCACAATGAACTAGATCGACTTATTAACACACGGGAGTCTTTGTGAACCTTTTTTACCGTACCTTCTCTTCTATAAAATCACTTTTCTTTCATGGCCTGTTTACGATCTTTCCGATCACCATCACGATTGTCACAATTCACTTTAGTTATCGGTTGGTTGCAACATGGATTGCTCCAATAAAGCCATTCATTCCGGCACCGCTTCACACCATACCGGGAGCAGAGTTTGGCATGGTTTTGCTCTGTATTTTCTTGATCGGAGCTATTATCAAGTCGCTTCTGCTTGGCCCTGTTATTCATCAATTTGAAAAAATCATCACTAAAATACCGCTCGTCCGCATCATCTACTCTTCATCAAAAATCCTTGTCGACTTCTTTAATGTTCCTAACCCAGCAACGGTTGAAAAAAAAGTTGTGCTTGTTGAGTTCCCTCGCAAAGGGACATACAACATTGCGTTCTTACTTGAATCTGCAAAAGACAACTTTCAGCACGTCCTTCCTGATGGGCACAAGAAAGGTACGGAGTACTACAAAGTGTTTATGCCAAATTCGCCAAACCCAACAAGCGGTTATTTTATGATCTTGCCTAAAGAAGAAGTTGTCGATACCGACATCTCATTTGAAGAAGCAATCAAGACAATTGTTTCATGTGGCATACATACCCCAACACATATTGGTACGCGTAGCAAAAAACCTCCTGTTGCACCCGAATCTGCACTTGATTCTGAGTAAACCGTTGCATGCGCTTAACAACCTCACTCCTTTTTCGCTACTTCGCACTTCTCGCAACAATTAGCATCGTCTTCACCTGCATCTTTAACATCATAGAGCTGTGTGAAAAACTCCTCAGAACAGATGCGTCACTTGGTACGATATTCACCTTTATAGGGCTCAACACGCTTCCATCATGGCTCATGCTTCTCCCTTTAAGCAGCTGGCTTGCCATGCTCGCCTTTATCTTGCTCATGCAAAATAGTAACGAATGGCAAGCGCTTACCATCCTTGGCATCAGGCCTTTAAAGGTACTGCTCCCTTTTGCCCTTTCTTTGAGCAGCTTTGCGCTTCTCTTACTCGGAGCAAAACATTTCATGCTTGATGAGCAACAACACCGTCTGACATGTTTTCATAAAAAGGTTTTTAAACATCATGATGTCTCGCTGGTTAAAGATCGCTGGTTTTTACTCCCGCGCATGCGTTATGCGCACATCTCATCATTCGATCCTCTCTCAAAAAAAGGAACAGGTCTTTCCCTTTACACCTACACAACGAACTGCACACTTGTTTCGGCTGATCGCTATGACACGTGGCATCTTGCAAACGCAACATTCTATTCTCAGGACAAAAGCAGAGAACTTCCCGCTCTCAGCTATGCGCTTACTACTGCACTGCCACCTGCATCATGGTGGCGCCTGCTCAAGATGTGGCGACAGATACCGCACACCTATGTTCTGCAGAAAGCAGCGCTGCGCACCTCGCTTCTTGCACACCTTACACCGCCTCTTGAAGTTGTGCTCTTGCCACTCATGACGCTTGTCGCCTACCTTCTGCTTACCAAGCTTGCACTCTCTTCATTTGCCTGCGCCCTGCTTGCCTACCCACTCTGGGAATGTATGAAATGGGTTGCATGCTACCTCACGGCATAAAAAGCCTGCTCTGCAGGCGTGCCGATCTCAGTAATTGTTACACAATAGTTACTGTCCAGACTTGCAAAAGCTCTCCGTTCACGTAGACTAAGCGCTCTTGTTTTCATTCTTATTGTCCCTGTTATAAGGAGCTTTTTATGTCACGTATGCGTACTGTTGTAGCTTGTCTTGCTCTTATCAGTTGCACTGCAAGTAATGGTGTTTTCGCTCAAGCCAAGCAACCACAACTCAGAGGTACTCTGGTTTCAGCACCTACTCAAAAACATTCTCAACTTTTAGCTCAAGATCGCGGTCTTAAAGGAAACAGTCGCCTGTCTTCGTTTAACTCAAATCCGGCAGCTACCCCATTCTTCTCTCAGCAACTTCGTATCTCAGACGCAGCACGCAACATTGCTCGTGCAATGAGTAGCGTTGCTTTTGTTGAAGTTGATGCAAAGAAAATTGTTATTGGTTCATACCACTATGTTGCGGGTGAATGCGATGTTGCAAAATTCAAAGTCACTAAAACTCCTGGCCAAGATCCAGCGTTAACGTTGCTTTACGGTAAGCAGTACACACACCTTCTTGGTACAACAAAGAACGAACAAAAGTGTGATGGCTCTCGCGCTTCAGCATTTGGCAACTTTGCTGCACGTATGACACGAAGCGTTGCAACAGCAGATGGTGTTAAGACAATCACACCATTTAGCCTCTACCTGAATAACACACCAACATGGTTATCTCTCAAAGAAGCGCCACATATCAAGGCATACATCGCGTACCTAAAAAACTGCTTACACACACATGCTGTTTCAGTTGAAAGTCGTGACAAAGATCATCTTCCAACACTTGTTCTTTCGGTAAAAGATGACCTCTTCCTTGAAACGCTTGATGAAAATGATTGGAAGTTCTTGCACAGTCACTTTAATGTCACAACCTTCCTTGATGAAGCAATCCACGATCTCTTTGTGCGCAACAGAGAGCGCCTGCTCGACAGCCTTGCTGCAGGTAAAAAAGGACTTGATCTTAATGGATCTGTGCTTGAAGGTTTGTTTGGCACTTTTGAAGAGGCAAGCAACTTCTTTGATAAAAAAAGCATCGCTATTACATTTGCTAAGAAGTTTATGAAGAAGGTTTTTGATGAAGGCCTGCCAGTTGTTGCAGCACTCGCTACAGCATGGGTTGCATGGCAAGCGATTTCAGCGCTTGATAGCTACTCAGGTCTTGATGCGCTTGCTGAATTCTATGCTTGGAAAGAAAGACGTGACGCAGCCTTTAAAGCCAAAATCAGAGAAATAAACGCAAGAAAGTAACTTCAGGTTATTTCTCTCAAGCATAAGCTTGTACAAAGGGCTTTGGATTACTCCAAGGCCCTTTTTTTATTATATGTAAACCAACCTAAAAATTCGGTATTCCCACTTGCTGCTCCCTGTAGAGGAGACGTAATAATATCTGATGCCAGCGTAAGGCCAAGCGCTTTGCAACCGGCAATTACATTCTCTTTTACACGCTCATGAACCGCTGCATCTTTTACCACACCACCGCGAGAAAGCGCTTTGCTTGTAGCCTCGAACTGCGGCTTTATTAAGATAATAAGATCGGCACAAGGAGCGAGTAACGGTACAACAGCAGGCAACACCTTAAGGACTGAAATAAACGATACATCAAGTGTGACAAATGTTATCGGGTCAGGAAGCGAGGTTACAGAGCGAATGTTGGTTTGCTCCATAACAACAACTCGCTCATCATTTTTTATGCGTTGATGCACCTGGTCTGTTCCCACATCGATGCCATACACTTTTTGTGCCCCTCGCTGCAAAAGACAGTCGGTAAACCCTCCCGTCGAAAGACCAGCATCTAAGCACACCCTGTTTTCTACAGAGAGAGAAAACGTATCGAGTGCTTTTTCCAGCTTATGCCCCGCTCTGCTGACATAACGTAATTCTTCAGCTTCATGAATAAAAAGAACAGCATCTTCACGCACGCGTGTGCTTACTTTTGTTGTAACAACACGATCTACCTGCACACGGCCATTCACAACAAGCGTTTGTATTTTAGTGCGGCTCAGTTCGGGATAACGCAGAGAAAGAAGCTTATCGAGTCGATACTTTTTTATCTCACTCATGCAATTGCCTGAAACGAAGATGAAACTTTAAAGCCGTAGTGGGCTGCAAGCTTTGGCTCACGCTCACGAACATCTTTGAGCTCAAGTGCTGTAAATACCTGCGAGTACAGTGTTGTAATCGTAATGTAGTCGCTGTTTCTGCCAGAGGCGATGGCATCACGAAATTGCTCAAGCGTGCGAACCTTTTGACCATTTACTTTATCAAGGCATGCACCCGCAGAGAGCAGCTTGGTGTCTTTTGCTGGTGAACCAGAGAAAATATGCGTCACAATCAGACCTTGTTCATACTGATTTTCTGGTCGTCCATATTTTGCCAGCGACGAAGCAAGTGTGCCGTCGTTGTTTAAAATTCGCTGCAACACATTCAAGCTGAGAGGCATGATGATCATGCCACCAAAAATCTCATACTCTATCTCATCAAAATCTTCATAGAGCTTGCGTACGGGAAGAATAAACCCGCCATCCATTTCTATATCAGCCGTGTACCGCGTCCCATTTCTGTAATACACAAGTTCAACGTGGTCACCAGTGGTGTAGCGGTTTAATAAATCGAGCACCGATACTTTACTGTCAGGCGCCCACGAAACTTCAACATCTCCATATGCATCCAGCTGATGTCCGTTGATTTCATAGATAACATCACCCTCCTTGAGCCCCGCCTTTGCAAGCAGTGCACCTTCAAAGACACGCGTTACATACCATCCTCCACCTGGAGGGTTACCCAAAAACTTTCTCACCGTATCGGTATAGAAAGAAAAGTTTGCCCCAAGAACAGGCTTGCGTAAGAACGGAATTTTATAGAGATCTTTCAGAGCGTTCTTCACCTCTGCAATAGGGATGAAGTAACCAATATTTTGTGCACTTGGAATACCAGCTGAGTTGATACCGACCACCTTGCCTGCAGCGTTAACGGTTGGTCCTCCCGAGTTACCAGGATTGATCGGTGATGTCAGCTCAATAAATGACTGGTTTCCAATACGTTGCCATCCACTCACATTACCAATTGTGCTCTTAAGGCCAAGGTTGCCAAGCGGGAACCCAAGCGCCATCACCTCTTGCGTTCTGCCCACTGCATCAGAATCACCAAGCTGGAGATACGAAATTTTTCCCAGCTTTTTTATGATCGCATCTTTTGTTTCTTGTGTAAGACGAAGGAGCGCAATATCTCGATCGGGGCATGCTCCAACCAGTGAAACATCATAGCGTTCTTGCCCCAGCGCAGGGAGACGTATTTTGATAAAGCGTGCATGACTCACCACATGATAGTTCGTCACAATGTCACCATCTCTATTGATAAAGAAACCGCTGCCACCAGAAGCGCCTTCAACCCGGGGGCGATATGGTTCCAGCCAGTCGATATGAGCCGTTTCAGTAAAAACTTGTACCACAGCATCTTCTACACAACGTTGCACTCCTATCCATGACGATGCCTTAATGTTTGTAGGCGTTTCTTTGCTTTTCACCGCACGAGAAAGCTGGTATACCGTACGTCGTGTTGCCGAAAGCGCAGAGCTCATACCAGCAAGCGCATGTGAAAACCGCGCGCGTACATGCTTTGTATGAATATGTATAAGCCCAAGCCCGACTAAAAACGTTGCTAGATACATGCCATGAATCACAAGATGCTTTTTCATTCTTCTCCCCAATAGTGATGGTATGTGTGAAACGCAGCACCATAGAAAAAAGTTGGTAAAAAGGCTACACGACTCAAACAAAGGTAAAATGTGTTGCAAATGCGGGACAATATGGAATACAATAAGACCTGTGCAAACAGGGGGATAATGTACAGGGGGTATCTATAAAGATGAAAAAACATCTCTTATTAATGATCATGTTGCAGTTTTCTTTGCAGCTGAATGCGATTGATTCTTTTTCGCTCTCGCCAACGCAAGAGGTGATGAGTGTAAAGGGCTGTAAAGAGCTTTTTCGCTCACTAGCAGTTCCGTACGCACAAAGCGACTCGCAGCTTGACGCACTCGTCAGGTTAGAAAAAGCAATCGATTCACTGATACAAGATGATGATAATCGACAGCTCTTTAGCTTCTTCATAGAAGATCTGACAACGCTCATGGGCTCAAAAAAGTTCAAAGAAGCTAAGCAGCGGATCACCCACTTTGAAAAAGAGCTTCTTCTGCTAAGCAGATCAGAACACTCTGCGCACAGCTTTGCTCCTATGATGCAAGACATTCGACATATCTTTTTCCCCACAAAAAAATCTTTCTTCACCATCCCTCGCACCCTCACAGCTGCATCTCTTGTTGCAATGTTTGCCCTGATGTACATGGGACACAGAAAGCTTGAAGCACTTAAGAAGGACCCAAAGCCTCTTCAAGATCTCGCTGCAAGCTCATTGAAAAAGGTTGTTGCAAACGCAGACAGAAGTTATTTCTCCTACCTCATTTCACGATTTTTAAAAGCAAAGCGGCCACGCTCTCTCGGCTCAACTCCTGAATCACCATCACGCACAACTCCTGCAAAGCGATTTGCTCGCCCTGTCGGCACGCGTCCACTTGGAGAACTGTAATGCGCCTTGCTTTCTTGATACGAATCACCCTTATAAGCATGGTCTGCATCACAGCAAGTCATGCATCAGCTCCTCACAACACCTACAGCATCTCACTGCTGCTTGAAAAACAAGCTCTCGTGCCAGCTCAAGGCACGCTCCTTCTTTCGCTTCTTGAGCAACACGGAGATACGGATGTGCAAGCGCATGTTTTGCCAGCCTATGATAAAGCTTTTACGCGCCTCATTGCTCGTCAACATGCACCCTTAATGGTGCAGTACACTACCTTGTCGGCATGGAAAGAGCGTAATCGCTACCTGCTGAGATATCACCTTGCCCAACTTCTCACACATATCTTTATGGCATCTGGAAACTATGGTTGGGGATCAAACCATTTTCGATCTCACCTCTTAGGCTTAATGGCAACATGGCGTACAAAGTTGCTTGCGCATGTGCAAAAATCACCTTCTCGAAAACAACTCAGCGAGCTACTCACAAGCTTTATGGATGACTTCACACGGCTTCTCCTCAAGAAAAAGAAGCGCAGCATCCGTCCTTACATACACACCGCGACAAGAACAATCAAAGGTCTCGGAACCGCTGTACTTGACGCCCCGCTTAACGCTGCAACCTTTCCGCTCCAGTTGCTACGAGAAAAAAAGTTGAGAGATTATCTGCGACGAACGTTCAAAACACCTGCACGCATTGCAACATTCTCTTCACTCATGGCGCTTGCGTTTATTTCATATAAGTGGCCAACCATCTCACAGATTCTCGATAAGAGTATGCCAAGTAATGCCGCACTTGCCGGAGCTGTTGGACGTGGCGCAGTAAGCAGAACTAAAAGAGCAGTAGTTGGTGTTGCCACAAAAGCTATGAAGGGAACATGATGAGAAACTATATACTTGCTCTTATTTTGCTTACACCACTTGTTATCCAAACACGCCCTCTTCTTCAGAAGGACGAAACATCTCTCGAAGCACAGCATCGTTCTGGAAAACCGTGGTATGCGTTTTACCGAGAAGCTCATAAAGATGAATGGTTTAAACGCATCGCAGCATCACCTGCCTACGCTCTCCAACAAAAAAATATAATTCTTGATATGTGTAACCATCTGCATAAGAAGAATAACACTGAGCAACTCACCAACCTCCTGCAGCACGTTGGTTTGTCTTTTGAGCGCTTTCTTGTACGGTCACGCAAACTCTCTTCGCACAAGCGCGACACGGGAAGAGCGTTGCTTCAACGACTTTTTTCTCTTAAGAGCGCATCATATGAAGAGATTCATCCAACAGCTGCATTCACTTTCTGCTCAACGCTCATGGTTAACCTGTTCACCATACTTTCTCATGCGCCGAAAACAGCAACCAGACAACGAGAAGAATCAATCATTTTTTCTGACTATGCTGCCCATCAAGAAACTGCACATGCAGCACCATCTCCTCTCTTGCTCAAAGAGTCTGGGGAGTTATTACAAATTTTCACACACGCCGTCACCTTAGAAGAAGGAGCAACTCCATACTCAGTGCATACTCGCCGAGCAGCGCTGCTTGCAGCTGCAGGGCTCATTGCATGGGCAGCATGGAAAAAACTTCCACCTAAACTAGACAGCCTGTTCACACATACTATGGGGGCCTACTTTAAATGAAAAATATAATACTTTATCTCTCGTGCTCGCTTTTCTGCAGCTCACTTTTTGGCATACAAAATCATGCTGAAAAAAATATTGCACACCTCAAAGCGCTCCTCTTAGAAACGCCAGCGCTTATGGGCAAAGCAACAGCCCAAAAAAGTTCACCGCAACAGCTCTTAGTAAACTACCTCGTCGATGGAAAAGGTTTGGCGTTTGACCGTTCACTCTCTCCGACAGAACGATTGCTTTCACTTATGCCACGAAGTGTGCATGCAGCTTCACAGGGGCCTGCTACCGATATAAAAGATCGAGAAAAAGTTGTATCCCTACTTTTTAGCTTGCACCACAATCTCTTAATTGAGCATGTAAAAGATGCCCCATCATCTGACCAACATGCACTCTTTGCTGCGTGCAACGCACTTATGCGCCACCCTTCTTATAGCAAGCACTTCAAAGAGGTATTTCCTCATATTATCTCCCACCTCTTAGCGCTCCATCGTAGTGGGATCGCATCTTCTGAGTGGGTAAAAGAACTGCAGGTACTTATGAAGCGAGCAGGAACGCTTCTCTATAAAGCTCCACACACGGTGCATGATGTTCCCGTGACAAATATAACGACCTTTATTCAGACATTGACCTACGTTTGGCAGAAGATTCGACCAAAAGGCTTTCTTGCACGCCATGGGAAAACCGCCCTTAAAATTGCCGCTGGTGTATCGCTTGCAGCACTCGCTGCCTACCTCTTTAAGCACAAAGGTGCCGTAAAGCATGACCTCTCACTCCTTTCACGCGTCTTTAAAAATGAAGATGTTCGCCTGGGAGACCTCACCGGACCATGGAAAGGATGGGGCAATAGCCGCTTTGCGTTTAACCCACTTGTCTATCTCTCTGATGGAACACGACGCGCAGAAGAACAAGCAGCACTCAAAAAAGCAACAAGAAAAGAGCTGCAAATTCTTACTCAGACACCACCTCCTACCGCACAACCCGGACCAACAATCGCGCACGCAAAACAAGCATATGAAGCAGCCGTACATACAGCTTCAGGCGCAGCTCTTCTCGACCCGAAAGGCCACTTTAATGAAGCAGCTCTTGCGCATGTAAGCGAAGCACTGCAAGGTAAATCTGACTACGTACAAGCACAGGCAGACAGTCCGTTGCGTGAGGCTCAGCAGAGGGTTGCTCAAGCACATGCGCTTCTGAGTAAAAAATTAACCGAGCAACGAAACGTTGCAGGCGTTTTTTATAAAGAAATGATGCCTGCAAATGCCACAACTGAGGCTTACAAGCGGGTACAAGGCGAAGTAAAAAAGGCCCGAACAGAGTACCAAAAAGCATCTACTGACCTTGAAAAACAACAAATGGCATCTGATGCGCTTTCATCTCAAGCTCGGCAGCTCAAAAAACGTCAGGCATATCAAACCAATCTTCTTAAGAAAGATGCGGCATACTTTACGCAAGAACATAAAAGGCTAGAAAAGGCTGCATTAGACCTCCATAGAGAAGTAGCTTCTGCTCGCAAAGCAATTCGCAGGCTTGCAAGAGAAGCATCAGCACGAGGAAGCAGCGGCCGTCAACCAGAAGCAATACAGGCAGACAGAGAACGGTACGACGCTATCATTAATAAACATACAGTCGCACTGCAAGCTCTTGCCGACCAAAGCGAACGTGTAAGAAAGGGACATGAAGCATACCTCCATGGCTTTGCGAACGTATTGATGAGTGAAGCGACAGATGCACAACGGGTGCAACAGCGAACAGACCTCGCGCGTGCACGCGATGCGTATAAAGCATATGAACCTGCAACCGTACAAGCCCTCACAAAAGCTCGCAGCGCCCGTTTGGGTGTAGGAGAGCAGCTTGCAACAACAGCAAAATCACACCTACGGCGCATACTCCCCCGCACTCGCCAGAGCGGCAATCCATTTGCTGATGCAGTAGAAAAAGCGCAGCAACACCTTGCTGATGCACAAGAAAAAGCAGCTGATGCACACGAAAAAGTAAGGGATGCTTTTCCTTCCCAAGAAGCACAAGATGCATTTCTCTGGAGGAAAGGCGTTGAACAAGCACGCAACACAGCACTTAAGGCATCACAGCAAGCTTATGCACTCGAAAAAGAGGCTCAAAAGTCATATGAAACATGGTCCACAAGTTTTAGCCCTGCTGACCTTGCCGCATACAGAGATGCAGAACGTCGTGCAAAACAAGCGCTCAATATTGCACATGACGTGCATAACACCGCTCATAAACTTGCTCATGAAGCAGAACAAACTGTTGGTACCGGTATCACTGGTATACCAACGCGCTTTCTTAACTGGGCTGCATCATTTACTCAGTCTGAACCACACATGCTCAAAGCTATGCTTGATGCGAGAACGAGAGAGCTCGCTGAAAGATCTGACGCTGCATTTGCTCGTTTGCAATCAAGAGTAGTACCTGCTGCACCACCTCACGCTGTTCAACCGCCAAGAGTTGCCCCTGTTGCAGGAGCCGGTGCCGGCGCTGGTGCTGGAGAAGGCGTAGCTCCTGTGCCTGCAGCTGCCCCAGCCATAGCAACAGCAACTCGTCCTGCACCTCTCCCGGTAGCTCCTCCCATCGCTGACGATGGTGATGATGATGGCGACCCTGATGAAGGAGGAATCGGCGTAGGACATGATCCTGCACGGGCGATACTTACAGGTGACTCCTTGCCTCCACGCACTGCGTAAAGATTAATAGAAATTAGCTTGCAACACTCACTTTTGCGTGACGTAAAACGGTATCTTTAAAGGTATACCCCTTTGAAATGACTGCCACAATTGCATTGCTTTCATGTTCAGAAGTCGTTACCTGCATTACTGCTTCATGGTATTCGGGATTGAATTGTTGCGAGCAGTCGATTTCTTTTACCCCAAGATCATCAAGAGATTTCTTGAAGTTTTTATAAATGAGCTCAAAACCTTCGAGAACTTTTTCTGTTGCCGTTTCACTTGCAAGGTCTTTTGTTGAGGTCAATGCTCGCTCGAGGTCATCAAGAACTGGCAATAAGGAGATGAGCACTGACTTTTGTGCAGAGGTTATCCACAACGTGCGATCTTTTTCTGTGCGCCGTTTGTAGTTAGAAAAGTCTGCGCTTACACGCAAAAGCTGCATTTTAAGAGAAGCCTCTTGCTGCTCAGCCGCGTTAGAAGAGCTTGCACTTTGCTCTGGTGTGCTCTCTTGTGTTGTTTCTTCTTCTGGTGTGCCGTGTAATTCTTGGTTTTTGTCCATATAGATTTTTCGTTAAAAAGAACTAATAAGATGAAAGAAACGTCGGAGTATAAGGAAAAGCGCGTTGTTTGAAAAGGTGACATCCTTTCTTTCTCGAGACAAGAATGTCTCTCTTCTGCATGTTCACTTGTATAAGAGTGTGGTATTCACGCATGCTTGAGGCGATCTTTTCTTCTCATCCACCACTTGAAGAGCGTATCGCATATTTTGAAAAAGCCATCCAAGAAGATGAACAAGGGAAGCGTCTTTCTCCTGCAGCTTGAATATAACAACACAAAAAGTATCTCACATATGGAAGAAGGCTCCGGAGAATTCTCCGGAGCCTTCTTTTTGCACACCCTTTTGAAAGTGCATTTTTATGACGTTAAAACAATTTTATGGGCACGCTTCAGAGCCCTTTCGTGAGCCTTCTTATAGCCCATTGTGATAAGTCTCGCTGTATTTGCGCCATGCAGATACAGCAAATCAGCTGGTATAACCCGTGCATAGAGGTAAGGGGAAAGCTGCTGAAATGGTGACACTTCTTCAGAGAATGCCTGCGGGTTAAAACCAAAAGAGAGAGGTGATTTTTTTCCTATCTCTAGTGATGGCGCAAGTGTCATTATTTTAAATTCGTCTCCATAAAAAACCATACCTTCCATTAGTGATGGAGAAATAAGGTGAGCAACGCTAAAGAATGCATTATGACGCTTCTGATGCTTTTCCATTGCCCTTTGAATGTCGAATTCATTCTCAACAATAATAGGGTTAACTCTGAAGTTAAGCATCTTGGCCTGCACAGAGAAGGACGAAATATACGACCCATCTTGCAGCGCATCGTGCCCGATGAGAAAGTAGGCAGAGCGCAGATCGCTTCCCATGTACTCTTTTAAGTAGTGAGCAATTGTTTCAGCTCGTGGCGGCTGCATGATGGTTGCGTGCACCGTGTTGCCGGGCGGCATTTGTATATCAAGGCCAACGGCCTCCTCAAGCGATTGCGCAAACTGTATGGCAGACAAGGGACGGTGACGATCTTTTTCTTCCATCCGCTGAGCTGCTGCCTGAATGGCTTGCGGACCTGCAATATACAACGATTGCACAAACCCCTTGTGAATAATCTTGTTGATATCACTTTCGATTTTTTTCTTTTTCTCTTCTTGCCGCTGCTTGAAAGGTTTTGGCTCTGCTGGTTTTTGGGCAGCAACTTGTGACATGTCAATCACGTCAGAATCAGTAGAAACAGGCTCGTTGGTTATGTAATCAACCTGCTCTTCGATTTGTTTTGTCAACGCTCTCATCGCTTCTTGTAAACCAAGAGAGTTGTCTTCGCAGTAGGCGAGCAAGAGTTTTTCGTCTTCAAGCTGCCTTGGTAGTGGCACATTATTCTTTGTGCATGTCTCAAGCATCATCTTATATTCTTCTGAAAATGTAACACCCGAAGAATTAGCATTAAATAAAAGTCGTCGAGATTTAACCAGCTCACTACACGGAAGGTTTGATGGCTTATAACCATCCTTTGTCACACGAGACAGCATATGGGCTGTTTTTTTTGCAACATACTTAATGTCTGACATAACAGCGAATACAGCACCCTTTTTTATTGCTTCAGCCCCGTCTGCATGAACAGGTATATTTGCTTTTTTGCAATACTCTATTATTGCATCTCTATCATGCGCAGTAACGCCAGCCTCAGGAGCCACAACCGCATCATACTCAGACATTTTATCAAAGAGATCTTGCGCTAAGCGCTTACCCGAAAAGGGGTAAAAAGTGATCTTCATCCCCCTCAGGGCAAAGTGTTTCTGAGCCTTCTGCATGTCATCAAGAATTTGACCATCAACAGAATCTTCTCTGTAGGGAACAAAAAAACTCTTTGCCTTAGGGTCTAGTAATTTAAGTAACTGAATAGGAATAAGCTGACAAGGAGGAGCAACTGCAACACCAATGAGGTTGTTCCTGCTCTCTTTATATGAATGAATAAGGTTTCTTGCTGTTGGAGCCGTGACGGCTGAGAAAACAATAGGTGTTTTGTTCTTTTGCTTTTGTGTTCCACGTTTTGCAGCAAGTGTTGATGACAGCCCAATGGTTAAGATTGCGTGATAAGGTTTTTCTTTTCCGAGAATGAGATCAATGTATCGGTCAAGAAGGTACTCTGCTGTTCCACCTGCCACAAATTTCTCTACGATGAATTTACACTCATCATCGAGCTTTAGAATTCTCTTGCACTCATCTGAGACGATAGAATAGATACCACTGTTCTCAGGAATAAGAACTGCTATGCGAAACTCAGGTTTTTCAATCAACCATCCACTATCTGTTTGTGCCAATTCGTTTCTTTTTGTTCGCCAATTATCCATAGTATTAAACTCATACAAAAAAACACTATGCGCGATCTGAAAACCCAAGAATATTTATTAAGAAGCAACTGTTGCTTACTTAGAAAGAGAAAAACTTTCTGCACGATGGAGCAGCACCGCCACCTCCACACTTAGATCCACTTACAACAACAACGCTTATCAATACGACAAGAAGGAATACTGCACCCACTCTCATACTCTTCCCCTTTAAAGAAAACTCACTTAGCACCAAGAAATTGATGCTCTACACAAGTCAGACTTACAGGAAGAATAATATCATACCGGGAGGGTAACCACACTCCTTTTCTCATAGAAAAGTTCTTAGGTGATTAGCTTAATGCCTGTTTTTTTGTATAGAGAGCTCCTTCAAGTTGGGAGGTTAAATAGCATTACCTTACTTATGGCTCGAGTGACAATCATAACACAGCTACTGCTTTTGTGAAGAAATCCTGAGACAGTCACCTGCGTTATGCAAAACACGAACCAATTGTACGGTTACCTACGGTATCATCTCCATCTCCTACGGCAATCTAAATCAGTTATTACATTTATTTCGGAAGCATCCTGTATCAATTATGAATAAAAACGCACCTTAGAAACGATTACCTTTCGCAGGATCCCCTCTCCAAGAGGCGGCTTTGACGCATTGCTCTCATTCGGTCTTTTATTGCAAAAATTTCACATTCTCTAATTATACTTATTCGTATTACTGCAGTAAGCTTGCTGGCACCACAAGACCATACACTCTATGCAGTGCCTCAATGGTTACTGGCTGACTATCGCGAAAGAGAAACAGTTCATGAAGCCTGTGAAACAAATGAACATTGCCAACCTCGCACCCTTCTCCTGCTCTCAGATTTTTCACCCGCTCAATATCTTTTTGTATGCCAATAAACATTCCATCAAGCGCCGTATAGCATTCTTCTGCTTTCTTAAGGTCTTTCTTGATACCAACATCACCGATTATATCGTCTAACCCATGCTCGTATAACACGCCGAGGGCATGTACCGCACAGCGAGAGCCTTGTGCTGCATATCTTTCAAGCTCGTATTCAAATGTTTTTGACCCCTTATACGATTGCCATGCAAGTACATACGAGGTTGCCGTACCGAATAAAATGCTATTCTCAAGAAACGGTAAAACCGCATCACTATGCTGCACCAAAAATTCTTTTAACGGAGCTGCATATTCATGATGCAAAGCGTTAGAGTCTTGCACCTGCACATGCTTAATCCATGCATAAAAGCCTGCAACTGCTGCCGTTGTATAAGTTGTTACAGCAGGACGATGAAGAGCTAGTCTCGTTGCTAAAAACCGATTTGCACGAAGAAAACTTTGTGCAGCAGACATGTATGCCGCAATACTTATAAAGAGCAGTGTTGTACGTATAACCTTCAAGATGAATCCTTTACTTTTTATGTGCTTTTATACGGAAAAACGAATGGCGAAACCTACGCAAGAATGCCAGTACCGTCAACCACAACCCCCCCTCTGCTGTTGCAAGGAGCTCTCACTTCTGTACACTACCCCCTCTTATGAAATACAGATCTGACAAGGAACCACTACCATGCGTATTCTTATAGCCCTTATCGGTGCGCTTCTTGCACTTCTCCCTTCATCACAGCTTATCTGCGAACCGGAACAGGTAAGAGAAAGGCCTCAGCCTACAGAGCCATACAAAAGCGTTTTTCGCCTCTATAAATCAACGCTGCCCGATATAAAGCAAAAAGATTACCCAGCATGGTCGTGGCTTGAGTACATACAAGCAACAATCGCCTGGCGTGAAAACATGGAGCCGCTTCATCGGTTTTTTCGCACATGCGATGCTTTTGCTTCGAGCACGGCGTTTCAGTCCATACACACCGCCCCCTCACATGTGCATACCACCTCACACTTTTTTAAAGACATAGAGCTGTTTCGCTCATTCAGCAGTGATCCACAAAAAGCGCCCTGTCTCTTCTCACAAATTTGTCGTACACAAAGTATGTATGGAAAAACAGCGCTTCTTACTCTTTTGTCACGCGCTACAACCGATGTATCCCTTTTAAAAAAGCGTCAAGATGCGATACGTGTTCTTACAAACTTCCCTGCCTTTACACGTTCTCTTTCGAGTAGCTTGCAAGCGATTCATGACTGTGAATCTTTGACGCTTGAGTTTTACGATTCCCCTTCTTTTGAGCAGCCAATAAAGCGTGAGCACCTCTTTACAAAGCCATTTTTAAAACGATTCAACTCATCACCGGTGGCACTGAGTATTTCTGATATATGGGAACGAGGGGTTCGGCTTGCTGGTGACAGCTGGGGACTTTGGTTGTGGTACTCACTTATCGCATATGGTGCGTACAATCTCTATAAAGGGAGCACAGAGGGTGCCTCATTTCTTCCAGAAGAAGCTGCACAGCGCGTAGAACACAGAGCTGCATTTTTACCTCACCCCCTCGACTACGCCTGGGAAAAAACGAATGAACCTCGCCTGAAGGGATATTTTGCGCTTGCAACAGCATTTTTTTGGTACTACTCATACAAGCGATCGGGTGAAAATTATTATGCCGCGCACCTTATGGACATGGCTCTTATACAAACGATGCAACAGATCTCTACGGTGTTTTGTCATGCAGAAATGCTCTACGACATGGTTGTAGAGAGCAAGGAGTTGTATACCCTTCCTGACTTTGCGCCACTCATCACGTTTTTTGAGGTGAGCGTAAAAAAAGAACCTCACCTGAAAGAGCTTCGTTCCCTTTTGCATACCATCTCGAACTATCACTCAAAAACAAGCTTGTATCTGCACCGTGGCATGCTCTATCGCACCTACATGCTCCTTGCGCAACAGATGCACCTCTTGTCAGACATGTTTGTGGGCATTGGTATGATCGATGCATTCGTCAGCACCGCACGGCTTATGGATGAAAAGAAAAAAACAGATAATCCTTACTGCTTTGCTCGCTACCTTTCGGATCAAGAACAGCCAGAAATTTCGCTCAGCTCCCTTTGGAACCCTCTGGTAACATCAAAAGAAATCGTCTCAAACGAACTCTTTTTGGGCGGAACTCGTCCACACCAACACATTATCATTACGGGGCCAAATACAGGCGGTAAGTCGACATTGCAGAAAGCCGGAATCTTTGCGGTCCACCTTGCTCAGACACTTGGAATTGCGCCCGCAGCCAGCTGCTCAATAACACCTTTTCACTATATTGATTCATGCATCAATGTTTCTGACAACACTGCAAGCGGTGACTCACTCTTTAAGGAAGAGGTTAAGCGGACGCACACTATTATAGAAACAATTACCAACCTTGCTCCTGGACAAAAAGCATGCGTTGTATTTGATGAGATGTTTCGTGGTACAACCCCTCTTGAGGGTGTGTCGTGCGCATATGCAACAGCATATCAACTAGGTCAGCAAAAACATGCTCTCAGTCTTATCGCAACTCACTTTGTTGAACTGACAAAACTTGCGGAAGAAAACCCTGTATTTAAAAATATGAAAGTCTCAGTAAAACGACTTGCGGATGGAACCATCAAACGGATATACAAACTTGAACCTGGTGTCACACAACAGCACATTGCGCTTGATGTACTCGAAGAAAGTGGTGTCGCGCCACCAACAGTTGCCTGCGCTCGAGATGTTTTAGCGCGTCTTTCACCACAGCAAAAAGATGGAAAATAAAAAACGATCACTCTCGCACAGCATGCATAAAAAAGGAGCCCGTTCATAACACACGAGCTCCGTGAAAAGACATGTATTGGTTGATTATTCTATGGTATAAACACTTCCGTCTGGGCGAACACGTTGTTTCATAAGAGGAACAATTTCTCCCCTCCTCGCTCTATCAAGATGGACAGTAAGAACTCCATGAGCAAGCTGCAATCGTCCATCAGCAGCATAACCTGGTAATTCATTTTCAAAGCGGCGCATAAGACGATCAGCAACATCTTGATGCAGAGCACCGTTGCCAGGATTCTCTTGGATGATTCTATTAGTAAGCTGCTGCGCTTTCAGCAGAAGATCAAAGGCAACAAGTCTCGAGTCAGTATGTCTCGCAGATAGATCAAACGCATCTACTTCTTGAGCATACCTATTAACAAAATCGCCTCCGCCAACAGGAACGCCTCCGCCAACAGGAACGCCTCCGCCAACAGGAACGCCTCCGCCAACAGGAACGCCTCCGCCAACAGGAACGCCTCCGCCAACAGGAAGCATATTTTTTTTACGATGTCTCTTATACGCAACGGCCCCAGCAGCAAGACTTACAAGAAGCAGAGCGTTTCTTAGAGCTTTCTTACGGTTCCAGATCTGCTCTTTCCACACCCGTTTAGCCCACTGAGACATCCGCTCTCTTCTTGACGGCTGAACTGTCTCAGTTGCTGTTTCTGTAGCAACCAACGTACCCATCGCTAGCGATACGACAAGTACCATACATCCTATTTTTTTCATATCTCCCCCTTAAAAGATCTGTTTTTCATGTCATAACACATTAAGACATAATAACTGTATCAAAAAAAAACAACCGCAATCAAGTTCATGCAAAAGGATCTCTGCAGTCCTTCTTAAGATAACCAACAAGATCATTGTACGAGCTTCTCGTATAAACCTCATCGCATTGCAACAAGGATATTTATCAATATCACCCGGTACGCATCGATGGATCAGCAAAAAGATAGTCAATGCCGACATGCAAAGGGCTGCGCACAAGCATTCAGAGGCAAGGCCCCAAGTGGCCCACCAACCTTGCAACATACTGATGCATAAAAACGTCCCTCAGCATCGATGGGCTGGGCACGCAAAGAGCTGTGCATACCTCTTGAGAGGCACTTGAGAGATAACGAACGATGCAACCAGCGCCGAAAAGCAAAAGGTGAAATACAAGCGCAGGTCATGAGACAAGGTGCACAGAATACCGAACCTAAAACGCAGTACTTACATAGAGGACATAAGGTGTTGAGTACAAACGTAAGTCACAAAATTTGATACACAACATGATGAACACGCAATGCTTGGCGCAGAAGGTTTGATGCAAACGACTGACTGCAAAACGCCAAACATAAAACGTAGGGAACGAAGCTTAGGACATAAGATGACGTGCACAAAATGCGAATCATCAAATGACAAAGAAAAAGCCGAACCGAACCGAACCGAACCGAACCGAACCGAACCGAACCGAACCGAACCGAACCGAACCGAACCGAAAAAGACAAAAACAAAATGCTGGATATAAAACGACAAACATAAAAAAAGTGGCCTGGATTTCTCCAAGCCACTTTAAAATCTTTGAATATAAGGAAACAAATAAAGGACGTTTCGTCTTGTGTGATACACCTTTTAAGTGGCAAAAGAAACTCGAAAGTTTCTTGCCGTTTTACTCCTTCGAAAGGAGGTGATCCAGCCGCAGGTTCTCCTACAGCTACCTTGTTACGACTTCACCCCAATTACCCCCCCCACCTTCGGCATCCGCCTCAGTAAACTGTTAGCTAAGATGACTTCGGGTAGGAACGATTTTCGTGGTGTGACGGGCGGTGTGTACAAGGTCCGAGAACGTATTCACCGTATCGTTCTGATATACGATTACTAGCGATTTCAACTTCATGGAGTCGAGTTGCAGACTCCAATCCGAACTGAGAGATGCTTTTTAGATTCGCTCCACGTCACCGCTTCGCTGCTCTTTGTACATCCCATTGTAACACGTGTGTAGCCCTGGGCATAAGGGCCATGAGGACTTGACGTCATCCCCACCTTCCTCCTAGTTTCCTAGGCGGTCCGGCCAGAGTGCATCCGAAGATTAGCAACTGACCGCAGGGGTTGCGCTCGTTAAAGGACTTAACCTAACATCTCACGACACGAGCTGACGACAGCCATGCAGCACCTGTAATAAGGTCTTAGTAAACTAAGAAAAATCTATCTCTAGATCGAGCCTTACTATGTCAAACCCAGGTAAGGTTTCTCGCGTAGCGTCGAATTAAACCACATGTTCCACCGCTTGTGCGGACCCCCGTCAATTTCTTTGAGTTTTAGTCTTGCGACCGTACTCCCCAGGCGGATCACTTAACGCGTTAGCTCCGACACCGAACCTCCAAAGAAGCCCGACATCTAGTGATCATCGTTTACAGCGTGGACTACCAGGGTATCTAATCCTGTTTGCTCCCCACGCTTTCGTGTCTCAGCGTCAGATACAGACCAAGGAGCTGCCTTCGCCATCGGTGTTCCTCTCGAGATCTACGCATTTTACCGCTACTCCGAGAATTCCACTCCTCTCTTCTGTCCTCTAGGTCTCCAGTTTCAATTGCCTTTCCATCAATAAATAATGGTCTTAAACAACTGACTTAGAGTCCCGCCTACACACCCTTTACGCCCAGTAAATCCGAATAACGCTTGCACCCCTCGTATTACCGCGGCTGCTGGCACGAAGTTAGCCGGTGCTTTCTCTAGTGGTACCGTCATCCCCACAAGCTTTTAACTACATGGTCTTTCTTCCCACTTAACAGGAGTTTACGAGCCGAAACCCTTAATCCTCCACGCGACGTCGCTGCATCAGGCTTGCGCCCATTGTGCAATATTCCCCACTGCTGCCTCCCGTAGGAGTCTGGGCCGTATCTCAGTCCCAATGTGGCCGTTCACCCTCTCAGGCCGGCTAACCATCTCTGTCTTGGTAGGCCTTTACCCCACCAACTAACTAATAGTACGCGAGCTCATCTTATTGCGACAGCAAGAGGCCGTCTTTCCCCCTCAGGGATCATGCGGTATTAACTCCCGTTTCCAGAAGGTATTCCCCACAATAAGGTAGATTCTCACGCGTTACTCACCCGTTCGCTACTTTACTCGTCTCCGAAGAGACTTTCTCGTTCAACTTGCATGTGTTAAGCACGTCGCCAGCGTTCATTCTGAGCCAGAATCAAACTCTCCGTTGCAATTTTTTTCATCACAACTATTAAATTGACTTTGGTCCTTTATTCTCGACACAGTTGTACCTGTGTCTAATGTGTGTTTCCATATATTTCAAAGAAAAAACCCGACCGGCAGAACCAGTCAGGAAGTGATGGAAATGATACGCTATTCAGAGGATATTGCAAGCCTTATTTTCAAAAAATATTTTTTATATTTCCCGCTCCACGTTTCTCACACCATTTGTCCCAGGTAAAAACAGACATTCTCCCTCTATTTGCAATAAAAAATAAACGCCCTCATACTACTCGGCGTCATTAAGCATTGTCCTTCTTTCACACTCGGAATATAGATGAAACCAACTCCCTCATACTCACTTAATGCCTCACTCCTTCCTCACAGGTTCTCGGTGCAAACCACACTTCTGCTCAGCAGTCTGTTTGGTCTTCTTTGCACAACAACAACATATATACGCATACCACTGCCATGGACACCTGTCCCCATCGCCGTGCAACCACTTGGTGCACTCCTTGCAGCGCTCTTTTTTGGAGCCCGCTACGGTTGCATGAGTCAACTCGTCTATCTTGCAGCCCTTCCCTGCAGTGTCTATGCCGGTTACCAACCTTTATATGGACCACTGTGCGGTTATCTTATTGGTATGCCTCTGAGCAGTTATCTCTTTGGTCGCATGCTCACGCACATACACCTCCGCTCTTCCTTATATAAGGGCGCGTCGCGCACACGCTTTGCTCTCACAGTTTTAGCCGCATCGGCAACGATATGTTTCATCTACATACTTGGCTCTCTCGGGCTTCTTATGTGGAACTATTCTCATGCACACCCCCTTCCCTCCTTTATACATCTTCTCACACAAAGCACACTTCCTTTCATTGCCGGAGATATCATAAAGGTTTGTATTGTCTCACTAGCTGCAACTCATCTTCTCCTGCGAAAGTTATCATGAATCAGAATCACCTCCTCCCTCGACTGAGTCCTTGCGGAAAACAACTTGCCTACTTTGCTCCCTTCAAAACATATCAAACAATCTGGCTTCAAAAAGAAGATGGCACATGCAACCCTCTCGTAACGAATCACACACATCCCCTTGCTCATTACAAATGGTCTCAGGATGGCAAATACATCCTCTTTCTCGCCGACGATAACGGCAATGAAAACTGGAACCTCTTTCGGGCAGACTGTGCTACAGGAGCCGTAACAAACTTAACCCCTCATAAAGACATCAGGGTTCATACGTTTCACACAAGCCCTCTCGTGCCAGAAAAAGTAGCCGTTGTGATGAACCTTGAGGATCAGAAACTTTATAGTGCATACACGATTGATATTACAACGGGAGAGACAACACTCGTTGGCAAAAATAATGGTTCAATAAAGTCATGGATCTTTGACCGCTCTCTTTTTACGCGCGGTAAAGTAACGGCACAAGGAGATGGATCTTTTGACTTGTGGTCACGTAGCAGCGCCGATGATACATGGAAGCATCATATTACATGGAACTCTGATGATAACTTCACCAGCGGTCCCCTCTGGTTCACACAGGATGGCTCACATCTCTATATCACTGACTCTCGCTACAATGATACGGCTCAGCTCTTCTTACTCGAGCTTGCGACAAACACATGCACACCTCTCCTGCATGATGACACGCATGACATCAGAAACAGCAACCTTGATGATCTTATCCCAGAAGTATTGCCAACATGCAGCGCATACTGGGAAGAGGATGGCAATCGCATCGGCGCTCTTTCGTATTACAAAACCCATCTTTCATGGAAAGCGCTTACAAAAAAAGGTGAGGAGTTTTTAGCGCCCCTTGAAAAGCACTACAAAGACAAAGAGTTTTGGATCAGTGATGCAACCAATAAAGAAACCTACATCATAGGGTCGTGCTCAGACACACAGCCTCCTCATTTTGAGTATTACCACCTTGCATCAGGAACAATCTCTCCTGTGTGGCCAAACCACACCAAAACAAACAATGCACCTGCAACACATTTTCAAGAAGTTACTTTTACCAGCCGCGACGGACTTACTATCCACGGCTACCTAACACAACCACAGGGGATTACAAAGGCGCCACTTGTTGTTCGCATTCATGGCGGCCCCTGGGCACGTTGTATCTGGGACTACGATCACCACGCTCACGTGCTTGCGCAGCACGGTTTTTCATGCCTGCAGATTAACTATCGCGGCTCAACCGGATACGGCAAAAAATTTGTTAATGCAGGAAACAAGGCGTGGACGACTCATGTGCTTGATGACATAGATGATGCCATTGCATGGGCATGCGCAAACGGAATAGCTGATGAAAATAATGTCAGCTGCATGGGACGATCATTTGGCGGTTACCTTACCTTGATGCACGCAGGCACTCGCCCAAAACGATTCCGCTGCATTATCTCTGAGGTTGCTCCAACAAGCTTACACGCTCTTCTCTCTTACAACCTCCCTCCCTACTGGACCGTCATGGCACCCAATTTCTACCAAAGAATCGGAAACCCACATAAAGAAAAAGCTTATCTCGATTCAGTCTCTCCCCTCGCTTTTACCAAGAAGATTGCAGACAACCCTCTTCTTTTAATGCACGGCAAAGGTGATGGACGTGTGCACTTTGAACAGGCAGAGGAATTTGTGCACAGCATGAAAAAAGAGGAGCATGCCAACCTGACATACATCCTCTTTGAAAATGAAGGACACAGAAACGCGAAACAGACAAGTCTTGATCGCTACTACTCAGCAGTCCTGAATCACCTGAAAACGCATATGGATCAAGACACTCACACAGCTTAGCGCAGTACAATCGCTCCACTTTTTACTTCTGCATGCACCATGCTTGCTTCAGGGTGCTCCAGAAGAAACCGTGCAACTGGTGCCGTAATATATTGATACATAACTCGCTTAAGAGGCCGAGCACCAAACTCAGGGCTGTAGCCCTTCTCAACCAGATAACCCTCAACATCATCTGAAAAAGAGAGCGCAACATCTCGAAGCGCAAGACGCTCCACCAGCGCATTCATCTGTACCCGCGCAATACCACGAAGCTGCTCTTTGCCCAGCTTGTTGAAATACACAATGGCGTCAAACCGATTAATCAGTTCCGGTCTAAAATGTGCAAGCAACTCTCTGCCAAGCTCACCCTTTACCGACTCATCTATCTGCTCTGCAGATAAGATTTTATCGCTTCCGATGTTTGAGGTTGCAATGATTATTGTATTTGCAAACGAAACGACTCTCCCTTGCCCATCTGTTAAGACACCATCATCAAAGATCTGTAGAAAAATATTATGAACATCGGGATGTGCTTTTTCGATTTCATCACATAAAATGACGGCATATGGATTACGCCGAACCTGCTCGGTAAGTTGCCCACCTTGCTCATACCCCACATAGCCTGGAGGCGCACCAATCAATCGAGCAACCGCATGCCGCTCCATATACTCTGACATATCAAGGCGAATCATCTTTCGCTCATCACTAAACAGATGATCAGCCAAAGCTTTTGCAACTTCGGTTTTTCCAACACCGGTAGGACCGAGAAACAAAAATGAACCAAGCGGCTTACCGTGAGCAGCCAAACCTGCACGATGCACACGAACCGTGTCAGCAATCGTTGTAAGCGCTTGCTCTTGCCCAATGACACGTTGCGCCATTGCACGTTCCAGCTCCAAAAACTTCGTTGACTCTGAAACCGTTAATTTCTCAACCGGCACCCGAATCCATCGCGCAAGAACATGTGCAACATCATCTTCATCAACCTGTTCCTTAATAAACTTTGGATTACTGCGAGCAAGTAATGCCTGCTTTTCAGTCAACTGGCTTTCAAGCTCATTGAGTCTGCCATATTTTATCTGCGAAGCCTTTGCGTAATCACCTTCTCGCTCTGCGGTGCTATAGTCATGACGCACGCGCTCAATTTCTTGCTTAATGCTTCGTAAGTCATCTAATGGTTTTTTCTCTGCACGCCACTGCTCATCAAGCTCTTTGTACAAGCGCTTCTTTTCTAAAAGCTCATCCTGTACATCAGCATAGTGCGCAGATGATGCACCGTTTTTTTCTTTCTTTAACGCAGCCGACTCAATCTCGAGCTGACGTATTCTTCGGTCGACCCGATCAAGCTCTTCCGGCTTTGCATCTAGTGTCATCTTCACCATTGCTGCAGCTTCATCAATAATATCGATCGCCTTGTCAGGCAAGAACCGATCTGCAACCATACGAGCTGACAACTCAACTGCTTTTACAATCGCACCGTCACTGATTCTAATACCATGATGGACCTCATACTTTTGCTTGAGCCCCCGCATGATAGAAATCGCATCAGCAATCGACGGCTCATCAATTGCCACTTTTTGGAAACGACGCTCTAATGCAGCATCTTTCTCTACATACTGCTTATACTCTTTCACCGTTGTCGCTCCAATGCAATGTAGTTCGCCCCGAGCAAGAGCTGGCTTGAGAAGATTTGAAGCATCCATGCCACCCCCCGATGCACCAGCACCAACAAGCATGTGAAGCTCATCTATAAATAAGATTACTTTTTGCTCAAACTTGCTTACATCACTCAACACACCTTTTAAGCGCTCTTCAAACTCACCTTGATACTTTGCACCCGCAACTAAAAGCCCGAGGTCAAGCGAGCACACTCGCGCATCCTTTACACTTTCTGGCACATCACCTGCAACAATCCGCTGCGCTATACCTTCCACAATCGCCGTTTTCCCAACACCAGGGTCACCGACGAGCACCGGATTATTTTTTGTTCGGCGAGATAAGATTTGTAATGTGCGGCGGATTTCATCATGACGCCCAATCACAGGATCAAGTTTTCCCGCATGAGCTTGCTTTGTTATATCGATGCAAAAACGATCTATAAAGCTGCTGTTATCTTGTTTGTTCATATACAACCCTTTCGTTTTTATGGTGGTTCCTTTCTCTCTTCAGTCTACTCCTCCGCCCTCTTTTTTGCATCTCAATCGGTCATAAAAAAAGAGGACGGACTGTATTATAGTCCATCCTCTACAAGGGTCTTTGTATACTGTCTTATACGTCTTGGGAATCCTCTTCTTTTTGAGCATCTTGCGCTTCAGGTTCTGCACTTTTCTCAGTCTCAGCCGCCTGTTCTTCAACTGGTGCGGCATCAGGGGCCTCTTGCGCTTCATCTGCATCAGACGACTCTTTCGCCTCACCCTCTTGCTCTGGTTGAGCTTTTTCCTGTTCTTCAGGTTGAGGAGCATCAGCTTCTTCTTCTGCAACAGGTTGCTCTGCAGACTGCTCGTCTTCTGCTTTTTCACCTGCAGCTTCTTGCTCAGGTTGCTCAGGTGCCGGCTCTTGTTCTGTTGCGCTCTCTGAATTGCTGCTGCTCTTATTCGCTGCATCATCTTGAGTTGGCGCAGGCTCTTCTTTTTCTTCGGCAGATTCAGTGTCAGCATCTTCAGGCGTTTCAACCGATGCGGCATGCTCTACTTGTTCACGGATATCTTTTTTGCGTATTTCATTCTCTTCAGGATCGCCTTGCACCTCATCACTTTCTTCTTGAGGTTCTGCGGTATCATCGGTCGGTGTATCGGCTTGCTCAGAAGACTCACTCTTTTCTGCTGACTCAGCATCACCTGATGCTTCACTACTCTCTTCTTTTTCTTCAGCCTTCTCTTCAGGTTCTTGCGCTTCTTTTGGCTGTTCTTCTTGCTCCTCATCGCCCTGAGAAGCTTCTTTCGATGCATCACCTTCCGCGCCTGTTTGCTCTGGTGCTGGAGCAGCATCTGGTGTCGGTGTATCAGTGTTCGCTTGATCAGCAGCTTCTTGCTCTGCAGGTTTTTCAGGTGCTTTTACCTCAGCGTGTGCATCACAATATTTTGCGCATGCTGCAACAATTGCCGGCAGTGTTTTTTTCATTTTTCTGCCAACTAAAAAGCGCCACAACCAACTCATTGGTCCACGAATCTCAATACGATGCGTCATTGTCAGCAAAGATTTTTCATCTTCAGAAAGCTCATAGACAATATTCAGCTTTGCACCGAACAGCTTGGACATTATGACAAAGCGCTCTTCTGGAATAACTTCGGTTACCGTAAATGAAACCAAGTTGCCATTTTTCATTTTCATGCGGCCTTCAACACCAACCTCTAAATCGGCAAGAAGCGCTGATTCTTCTAAATCGGTATCCCACTCTGGCCACTTTTCAACATCTGTCCATACAAACCATATCGTTGGCTTTGTTGCCTTTACCGGTGCTGAATGCTCAAATTTCCACATACTTTTTCCTTTATCAGTTCACCGACGATGCTACATGCGCTGTCGATAGATTCATGGATGGGACATTAAATGAGGCGAATGCTAGATCATTTTGCAGAGGCGTTGCAAGCCATTTGCGCTTTTTTAAACTATACTGCCCCCCTTATTAAAAACGACACACTTTACAAAGAAGAGTTATGAAGAAGAAACGACACGTTGTTATTGGATCATCAGCCGCCGGCATCGGCGCTCTCTCAAAATTACGCAAACTAGCTCCCGATGATGAAATCATTTGTGTCACAGCACAAGATGAAATGCCATATAACACCTGTCTTCTTGCTGACTTCTTGAGTGAAAATGAGGAGCCAAGAGCTCTCTACACAAAAGATCAGTCGTTCTTTGAAAAAAACGCTATCGAGCTTCACCGATCAACTCGCATCAATTATCTCGACCCCAAACGAAAACTCATTATGAGTGAAACGGGTAAAACATTTCATTACGACACGCTTTTTATTGGTACTGGCATGAAGCCGTACTCACTGCAAGAAACACAAGCGTATCGCAAAGGGCTTCTGCGCTTTCACACGCTACATGATACTGAAGAAATCAATGCCTACATCGAAACAGAAAACCCAGAAACAGCTCTTGTCGTTGGTGCAGGTCTCAGCGGAATTGAATGCGCTGATGCACTGGTTGAGCGTGGCATTAAGGTAACAATCATTGAGCAACGTGATCAGATTCTTCCGTTTATGGTCCCTCAGGATGCTGCCAATGCCATTGAGTATCACTTGCACAAACACGGTGTGAATGTTGTCTGCTCAAACCCCGTAGACCGCATCCTCTACCACCCCGACACCTTGCAAGTTGGTGGTGTTATCCTTGCAAACGATGATGAGTTTTTAGCTGATATGATTATTCAAACAGTTGGCGCTGCCCCCGTAATCGACTTTGCTGCACAAGCCGGTGCAGCTATTCACAACCGTTGCATTGTGGTTGATAAACAAATGCGCACAAACATTCCTGACGTTTATGCTGGGGGTGATGTTGTTGCAGCTCCAAGTCTTGCTGATGGGAGCTTGGAAAAAAGTTGCACATGGCCTGATGCTGTCATGCACGGCATGCTAGCTGCTCACGCAATGACAGGTAACCCTCGCCCCTATAAAGGCTTGCTAAATAGCATTAGCTCCATCTTCTTTGATACGCAGTTTGTCAGTTGTGGCAGAACAGTTGTAAGCGAAGATGAACATAGTGTTATTGAGCATGAACCTGCTCCGGGCTATTACCAGCGTTACGTTCTCAGAAATGGCATACTCTGCGGCTTTACACTTGTCGGCAAGATTGATCGCGTTGGCGAGCTCAGAAATTGGATTGCAACAAAACGTGTTCTTAATGGCGATGAAAAGTTTTCTCTTTTTCAGACGCTTGAGCCTGAACAAAAGCTCTAGACACAGTAAAATTTCGCAAAATATTGCTGAGCGCAGCTCGAACTCGTTACGTTCCTTTTCATGAAATACATACGCTTTGCACTTCTTTGTGCGCTCACCTTCACCTCATTTGTATCGGCACAAATCTTTATCTTTGATATCCATGGCGTCTTACTCCATGAAAACCTTGCAAACTACGTAAAAGGAAAAGTTTCCGAAAAGCTTGCCGCACTCGACCCGACCAAGCATAACTCACGCAGCTTGCGCGATTGCAGACCCTATAAGTTGCTGTGTCAGGTAATGAAAGAAAAAAATATTCTGGCAGACCTCGATCTTCCTTTTGATACCTATCCTGGTGACGGTTGCCACTATCCCCTTGAAACGTTTTTGATGTTTGCAGGTCACGTACACCCAGATGAAGTCTATAAGCGCACAAAGAAAGCGCTGCGCGAAACCGTCTTTGATCAAGAACTTGACTTCATGCTCGTTGACACACTTGTTGACGCTATTTTTGATCGAAAAGAGTTTCTTAATACTATTGTAGAACTCCGTGAAGGCATCGAGCTGCTTACGGCACTTGCCGCTCACAAAGAACATACGATCTACGTCCTCTCAAATGCACCAGATCCATGGATACAGCTCTATCTTACACAGTTCGCATCGATTTTTGGTCTTCTTGAACAAGACCACATTCTCAGCTCAGGAAAGCTTGGCTTTCTTAAGCCGAACAAAAAAGCGTTCCAGGCCATTGCTGACCATTGCAATGCAGACCTGAGCGACCTCTACTTGATTGATGATACGCAAAAGAATGTGACCGGAGCTGTAAAGGCTGGTCTGCAGGCGCTCTGCTTTGATTACAAACAATTCTCTGAGATCGTCGATACGCTTCATGCGCAGGGCCACTTGAGTAACGATGCCGTTACAACAATGCAAAAGAACCTGATTGGTAAACGGACACAAGTCGCATTTGGTGAAAGAACGCTCTATTAAGAACGTGTCTATGGTGCTCGTCTTGCAAAGATACGCGCTCCGACAAACGTAAACAATGCACTCCACACAACCAAGCCAGCTACCGCGTATGGCAAAGGAAGAAGATCGGCGCCACTGTGCAGAGCATGACGAAAGCTTTCGGTTGCATAGGTAAAGGGAGAACAAAGTGCAATATAACCCCACACAGGATGCACAGAATACATTGCAGCCCATGTTGCGTGAAAAGCACCAATAAGCAACAGCGTATCACTGACGCGGAGTCGCATTGCAACCGTACCTTTTTGCGTTGTTACCACCGTCATACAGAAAAACGAAAAGCTTGTTATCATGTAGGTAATACACAGCAAAATAACTGCATACAGCGGCCAATGTGCGTGCGAAACATCAAGGTGACTCCACAAGTAGATCTTCATAATTGGAAGAAAGAAAAACATAAGACCGTACGCTGCACAGGTTGAAAAGCAAAGACGCGTGATATAAATCAGAAAGGATGGCGCTGCCATCTTTTGAAACCAAATATGCTTTTGATGATGCATGTCATTAAAGTACGCATAAGCAAAGTCAAAGGTTCGTAGCACAACTCGCTTAATCAGAATACCGCCAATAATCATAAGCGCTCTTCTATCCATTGATGAACCGAAGTACATAAGCGGCTTTACGTAACCTTCTTGAAAGGCAAAGGTAATCACTCTGATACCAAGGAAACTGATAAACAAACCACGAAGACGCTTCTTATAAACAAGCCACTCTCGAGAAAAAAGAACAGCAAAGAGCTTTGCATATACCATTGCTACCTCATCACACAATCGGTTCTCTTTTGCAACTGATACATTGCAGCAAGAAAGAACATGCCCGATAGCATAAAAAGCATCGGAACGGTTATGAGAAGCGGAATACTTTGTGCATTACCGAGCAAACTTGCTCGCAACCCTTCGGTGCAATACAACAGCGGTGAACAGAGAAAAATTTTTGCTACTCGAGGAGAGAGAAGATGCATTTTATGCCATGTAAAATGAACGCCACCAAACACAATCATTGGTCCAAGCACACGCGGCCAGAAAAGGTCGAGGTAGCGGTCGAGCCGCAACCGGTATGACCAGAACATGCAAAAGGTTGCAAGAAATGATGTGATCGCTACAAAAACAAGTGCTAATGATCCAGAGAACAAACAGACACATGAGTCACGCATCATAACGTAACCAAGCAACATGTAGGAACCGAGCGTGATTGAAAGTGAAAGCATTTGCCCACATAACCGTGAAAGCACAACCTCACCCACTGAACCAGCACTCGCTAACTGGTAATACATAAAACCACTCGCATCTATATCTTTTGTAACGTTCATGTTGTGCAAATAGGCAGACCGCATTGCAAGCGAGACAATGCCGCCAATAAACAAGGGATACTGTAATGACGGGTTCATTCCCATTGCCGGTAAAAAGTAGCGCACTGCAAAGCCATATAAAATGGAAACGAAGAGACCATTCAGAAAGTCTGACTGCAATCGCATCTGCACGGCAACGAGCTCGCGTATAAAAAAGATTCTAAATCTCCTGTACCTGAGACGCATTATCGCACCACCTTTTTCTTGAAAAGCCACAACCCTGCGAGATAGAAGGCCAATGACCAACAACACATCGCACTCATAGTAACTGAAAGAGGGATGAGATCACTCCCGGTATACAACACATGCCGAAATGACTCAGTCGCATATGTAAAGGGAGATAAGAGAGAGACGTATCCAAATACTCTATGGCTGGTATACATGGCAAACCATGTTGCGTTGAATGCACCCATCCACATGAGAACCTCATTCAAGCGAACGCGAACTCGTGCAATGCTTTCTCGTGACGTTACAAACGAAAAACAGAAGTAGGCATACGTGGTAAACATTGCTGCCGTCAGAATAGTTACAAACGGTGCGATACCCCACCTTATATGCGAAACATCAAAAGAGCTTCCCAGAATAATTTTTGGCATTGGCAAAAAGGCTGCAATTAATGCCGCAACAAAAAGTGTTGAAAACAAAACCCTCGAGCCATATACCGCACTATAGGGCGCAGCAGTTCGTTGATACCAAATGTGTTTCTGAACATGGATGTCATTAAAGTATGCCGTTGCAAAATCAAATGACCGCCTAATAAATAAAAAGATGAGTGATCCTGCAAATACCATCAATCCTCGCCTATCTATCGGAAGACCAAAATACATAAGTGGCTTTATGTATCCCTGAACAAAGGCAAAGGTAAACGATTGGAGTACAACAAAGTTAAGCAGCAGTCCGAAAACCCTTTTCTTATACACATGCCACTCACGCAAAAAGAGCACTTTAAACTGTGAACGATAAGACTTACTGAGCAACATCACACCCCCTCAACATAATCAATGCGATGCTTTAAAGCTCGCTTCATCAGGTACCATAGGATCATAATTGATAGGACCAGAACCGTAATGCACACAGGCAATGAAATATAATCTGCATCTGTTAAGAGCGCGCCACGCAACCCTTCAGAGCAATATAAAACCGGTGAAAGAAGAAAGAACTTTGCAAGGAAAGGAGTAAGAAGCGCTATGCGCTTCCATGTATAGAACACTCCACCAAACACAAACAGTGGCCCTAAAATTCGTGGCCAAACATTATCAAGGTATGCATCGGGCCGACAAAAAATACTTAGTGTTAACAAAAGGAATGCAAAGAATATGCTCACCAAGAGCACCATGAAAAACAAGCCAAGCAAGCTTCCTGGATATGAACACACACCGTTTAAAAACAAAAGCCCAAACCCAAGAATCGGCGCGACAAGCGCAACCATATGCAACGTAAATCCAAAGACGTATGCATACAGCGCATACAAACCTTTGCCCGGCAACGCACACTGGTACTGTAAAAAGTTGCTCCCATCAATATCTCTTGTAATATCAATACCCCTGATATAACTGGAAACAAAGCAAAGAGATAAAATGTTTCCCAAGTACAGTGGGGTTTGCCACTCAGGATTCATACCCATTGCTGGCAAAAAGTACTTAAGCGAGAGAAGGTGCATCGAGGTAACAACAAGACCATCAATCATTGTTTTTAAAAAACGCTTTTTAAAAACATGTATTTCTCGCAAGAAAAAAACGGAAATATGCTTAAAACTCATACGGCATCTATTTTCTTTTTCAGTAAGTAATAAGAAAGCATAAAAAACATGATACTTGTGCCCACAATAATTACCGAGCACGTCAAAGGACTTGTATATATCGCATCACCCAAAACAGCAGATCGTATCATCTCGGTGACATACATGAACGGATTATAGCGTGCAATTCTACCTGCAAGAGGCAGTGCTTTATATATTGCAAATAACGGAACCCACATGCCACCAAACCACATTAAGGGCTCAATAAAGCGCACCCATATGTTCAAACTCTGGGTCATATCAGATATGAAGGATGAAAGAACAAGTGCGTAACTTACTGAAAGAAGAGAGCCCAGTGCCGTTGCAGCAACAACAAGAGGCCACGATGTGTGTACGGTGTAGAAATAACTTCCAAGGAAAATTTTTACAATCGGCAGAAATGGCATCATCAACGCAATACAAAAGAGCACACTAAAGAGTGAGCGCACAACAAAGACCGTCATAAACGATGATACTGTTACATGATATTGCAATACATTCGCCCCTGTTCGCTCGGCAAGAATATGCATTGCACAGTCGTGCGCAACAATAACAAGCTGAAGAAGAATCATACCGACAAAGAGCATCGTTGCTTTTTTAGGGTTAACACCAAAGTAGGTAAGCGGTGCAAGATAACCAGAACCAATACCAAACAAAAAAGGCCAGATCAGGTAGAAGTTAACGACAAGATCTTTCAAGCTGCCACGAATACGATGCCACTCTCTGAGTAAAAGTATCTGCACATGCTGCATTACGGCCTCCCTGTTTTACGTGGTAGCACAAGCTGTAGTCTGCGCCTTATAATGATTGATGCACAATACGAAAGAAAGAGAGAAAGACCTGAAATAACAGCAACACAAATGGGAAACGATATGTAGTCGTTTCCACCAAGCATTGCCCCTCGCAACCCTTCTGCACAGTACGTAAGCGGCCCGGCAAGTACAACCATACTCCATGGTCGAGAGTGTTGAGCCAAGCGACCCCATGTATAAAAACATGCGCTAAAGGTAAAAAGTGGAGCCAAAATTCGTGACCAAATATTATCAAGATACATTTCAAAGCTCAGCCCTATGCCAAGACACAAGAAGAGCAGCGCATTCATGATAAGTGCAAGAAATACGATTAATGCCAACTTGCCTATCGAAATAGAAAGAGCTGAGTATGCTCCAATGAGAAAAAGCCCAACAGAGACAAGAGGAAGCGTAACAGCCAAAATCTTAAGCGCAGTACTTACCACATAGGCAAGCAGCACGTACCAATATGGCAACGGTAATGCAAAGTGATACATCGTTATCTTCGTCGACTGTAGGTCTTGAGCAAGAACCATGCCAATGTTGTAACCGATCGTGATAACAAAAATAAGCATTGCTCCAATAAAGAGGGGAATCCTGTATGCGTATTCAATACCGAGCGAAGGTAAAAAATATCCATAGAGCAATGACATGAAAGAGGTAATCATCAGGCTGTTTATCATTGTATCTACAAGCGATCCTTTAAAGACATACCATTCACGCTTTAACAATTGATAGAAGACAGCCCTATGGTGAGGGCTAAACATTATAAGTCCTGAGCTTCTTTTTCTTTTTGCTGTCGCGACAGACGAATGAAAATATTTTCGAGAGTATCTTGCCCATGCTCATCTTTGAGTTCGGCAAGCGTCTTGATCAGCTGAATTTTACCATCACGCAAAAGACAAATTCTATCAGAAAGCTGCTCTGCCTCATCAAGATAGTGCGTTGTAAGAATCACTGTCATACCACCCTCTTTGAGCTCAATAATATGATCCCACAGTTGTCGTCTGATATCTGGATCAAGGCCAACAGTTGGCTCATCAAGAATGACAATCTCTGGATTATGCATCAACGCTCGTGCAATCAAAACCCTTTGCCGAGTACCACCTGACAACTGATTAATCATAAACGTACGATATTTTTCCAGGCTGTATTTTTGTAAAAGCTCATCTGCTCGCTGCTGTGCTTCTTCCTTTGACATAAGAAAGTACCTTCCAGCGAATACAAGATTTTGCTCAACATTTAGATACGGATCGAGATTTGCATATTGCGGACAAAAGCCGAGAGCCAAGCGATATTTCCAAAGGTCTTTATAAATCGATGTACCTTTAAAAAGAACGTCGCCTCCTGTTGGTGGATGCAATGTGGCAAGAATAGAAGAAAGTGTTGTTTTTCCTGCGCCGTTTACACCGAGCAGACCAAAGACCTCTCCTTTGTTAATCGTAAGGCTTACACCACCTAAAGCTGGTGCCTTTCCTTCTGAGCCTGGGTATATTTTTGATATGGTATCAATCGTTAGTATCGCTTCGCTCATTATGGTCCTCCAGGCTTATTTTTTAGAAAAATCCGGCGAATACTATAGTAAAAACCGTTGTCTTGCAACGAAAACAAGCTTGCCTTTTGATCTTTTTTCTGACTACTTTGCACATCTTCTTATTCCCCCTTCATATTTTCGTGTGACTTAAAAACTATGAAACACTTTTTTCTCGCGCTTTCCTTCCTCATTTCGACGTCCGCATATCTAAGCATACCATGCGATACGAGCAGTGATCTGTATCAGAAAAGCATGCTCTCTCTTGCGCGTCTTTTTCCGAACAAGCAAATTTTTGTTGCGCAAAAGGCAAAGGTCATTGACCTTTTTACAGCGCTCTACAGAACAACAGAAATCTCTTTGCAACAGAGAGGGGAACTTCAAGAGCTTCTCTTCACCTTGGTGAAGCAGGTTAAAAAGATTCATGAAAAAATCGTTATCTCATCAGATAAGCAAGAAGTTGAAACAACACTCTGTCTCTACGCCTCTTACTATAAGATTCATAAACTGCTGGTAGAAGAAAAGTGCTCAGAACATACGCTTAAAAAACTTCACCACTTTATTATGTCACTGCACACACTCTTGCTGAGCATCACTACTCCCCTCCACTGGCATCGGTGGGGACAGTATGTTTCTGTAATCGGAACCCTCATAATTTTTGGCTACGTTCTTTATACCACCTATGTAGGTAACGAATACCTACAAGGAGCACTTGCTAAAGGAGCTGGAAAAACATCGGAGCTTTGGGCTGCTCTGTGTGACAGAATCATTAAGAGTCTGCAGCAGTCTTAGCGCTTGTTCTTTTTGCTTGAAGGTCGAGATGGCTTTTTTGCTGATCTTGATTGTTTTTGCGCAGGAGTTGAGAGTGAAATTTGCATCAATTCTGCAACTTCTTTTTCTTTCAGCTCTCTCCACGAACCAAGAGGCAAGCCTTTAATAGAAATGGATCCAACCGAAACACGATCAAGTGCATCAACCTCAAAACCCATTTGAAATAATGCTCTTCGTATAACGCGATAGCGACCGGAGTGAATGGTTAAACCAACAATACGCTTTGTGGTGTTCTTAGGATAAAACACTCTGTCTGGTTTAAATTTTCCGTCTTTGAGGAATATGCCTCTTTTAAGTCGCTCATAGGCACCGTGCAGCATCGGCTTGTTAATTTTTGCAATATAGGTTTTTGAGATGTTGTAACGAGGATGCGCTAACTTTTGCGCAAATTCGCCATCATTCGTAAGCAAGATAATTCCTGTGGTCTCTTTATCCAGCCGACCGATGGGATAAAGCCGAACCTTTTTTTTCATGCGTACAAGATCGAGCACAGTATCTCGTCCTCGTTCATCATCACACGTTGTTACGATGCCTTTTGGTTTATTGAGCGCGATGTACATCGGTTTTTCGAGAAATACTTTTTTATCATCACACAAAACCTTGTCACTATCTTGCACAAGATATGAAGGATCGGTAACCGCTTCTCCATTGACACTCACGCGCCCCTCCTTAATCAGGTCAGCCGCTTTGCGACGAGAACAAACACCACTACGAGAAAGATAATGAGAAAGATACATGTGAATGCCCCTAAAGCCCTCTGATAAGAATAAAAAGTGCCGCCCTACAACAAGTAAGGCGGCATGCCATGAACTGGCTCTAAAGTAACACAGTTTGTCAATTGGAGCAAACGAGATATCTCTCTCTGCCGTCCTATTAGCAGTCCACTTGCTCTAGAATATATGGAAGACAATAGGGAGTAACCAGATAAGAGTCCGCTCCCTCTACCAACCACAAGCCGTCTCTTACCTTTGCAATATCTTCCACTGCCGAGCAAGGCACCTGCATAAAGCATCGTGATTCTGCAAGGCGTACTATTCTGACAGGCACATGCTTTGCACAATCATCTTTGTGGTCTCTCTTCCAAGCAAAGGACCCATCACTGTAAGGACACGTGCACGTACGTGGAACAAGCGTAAGCGTGCTCGCGCACGAGTGTTCTGGGTCTCGCTGGCACCATTCAAGAGGAATCTGTACATCATCATCAACAATAATTTCGTTAAGCTCACTACATGTCTCTAGCCATTCTTGCTTTATTTTTTTGAGAGGATTATCACTTAGATCAAGTCGTTTGAGCTTTGTCAGATGCCGCAAGAACGATGCATCGCTCACCTTATTGGTTCGTAAACAAAGTTTATCCTCAAGATTCACGAGCGCTGCAAGCGCACTTACGTCTACCAGTTTGTTTGTATCAAGACAGAGTTTTTTTAGATTCGTAAGGCTTGCTAAACCTTTTGGAAGCTCTGTTAAGGCATTATCACTCAGCCACAGCTTTGTAAGATGAGAAAGAGACGAGAGAAGCGAAACGTCAGTTAGATGATTACCTTGAGCGTACATTTCTTCTATGCGTTCATACCCAAGAATCTCATGAAGTCCCTCAAGGCCCCACAAGTGTTTATGTGGCACATGTAAGCGTACACGCTTTGCACCAGCAACGCCGTACTGAAAAAAGCCCTGAACTCTATGCGGCTTTTTCGGTCGTTGCACTTTACACTTTAGACGAACGTCACCATCAACACTTATCATAGGTAGATGAGGATCAAAGACGTACGTAATACACTGATTAAAATTGTCGTACGATCTGATGCTTCTCCATTCACCACTGTACTCATAAGAGGTATCTTCACTCACCCAGTCTCTCTCAAACCACGTTAACTCAATCCAACCAGTAAGCGTTCCAATCTCTGAAGCTTTTATGTACGTGCCTTGCTCACCTGCCTGCACAGCAGACATGAAAGACAAACTCACCACAATGAAATATATGATCTTTTTCATATGCATAACCCTCTTATTCAATACGGATAGAACAAACTCATGCGGCGGAGGTTATACAAGGTTATGGAAAAACAGAACCACAAAGACATGTCGCTCAATAAAAAGTGCCGCCCTACAACGAGTAAGGCGACCATGCCATGAACTACTTTTAAGGTAGTACAATTCGTTAAAGCCTGTTGACGCTTCACATAGAAATTCAAAATCAAGTTTCTCTTGTCATAAATCCTAAGACCTCTCATTATGGGGGACATGCCTTTGAATGTCTTATCTGTAAGGGAAATATGAAAACAAAAACCTTTCAATGTAACAAGTTAGTAAGAGATAAAACGCTTGAGCGCTTACATGCGCAAGGAGGCTCAACTCGCCATTTCGTACTAAAAAATGAAGAACTTGAAACCGCACTCAAAAAAAAGCTCCTTGAAGAAGTTGATGAATTTCTCTGTGCAACAGATCAAAGTGAAAGAGCGGCAGAATTTGCTGATGTCTTAGAAGTCCTTGATGCTTTGAGACATTTCTACGCCCTCTCTCTTGCCGATATCAATCAGAAGAAGCAGGACCGCTTTGATGCAAGAGGCGGCTTTTTTGATGGCATCTTTCTTCAGACAATGAAACTCCCTCTCGACTCTCCAATGGGAAAATACTGCCAGAAAAATATCAACCGCTATCCTGAAACAGAAGAATAACTAAAAAAGGCGCTTCGTAACTGAAGCGCCTCGTTATAACTGGATGTTATGAAACAATTTCGAGCAGCTCAACGTCAAAGACGAGTGTTGCGTGCGGAGGAATTGAGCTACCAGCGCCACGAGCACCGTATGCAATATCAGATGGAAGTGTAAGGCGAGCTTTTTCACCAACCTTCATCATCAATACACCTTCGTCCCATCCCTTGATAACCATGCCAACGCCGACAGGGAATACGAATGGATCGTTTCTATCAACTGAACTATCGAACTTTTTACTTACAATTGGCTGACCTTCGTCATCTGCCAACCAACCTGTGTAGTGCACTTTTACTTGCTGCGTGCGAGACGGGCTTACTGCTCCTTGTGGTGCCGCAGTCAATGTTTCGTACATCAGGCCTGAGTCTGTTACCACTTTGTTTACTGCTTTTGATTCTGTTTCCACGTTTTTATCTCCGTTTGTAAGTGTCGCCTTAACTATTTTTTTTGAAATCTCATTCACTGGGCGTTCAACATGACCAGGTGTTTTTTTCAGATCCATCGTCTCTTGCTTTACTCCGCAGCCCGCAATAAGACATAAACCAAAACCAACACTTATGACACGCATTTTCATAGAGGTCCTTTCACAAGAATAACGTTTTTCTAGTACGATCGTGCCCCCACAATGCCCCAGGAGCGGTCAATATATAGCTTTTATTTGTGATAGTAACTCTTTTTGTCCTACCTGCTTGCGCAACCCCAAAAGTACTCTTCTGCCACAGAGAGGCATGCAGCACTTATGCACCTTTTTGCAGCAACTCAAAAAGAGGAGAAACACCTGCTTTATCTTGCGCAGAAACAAAAATGCACGGCTCATACTCCTTTGCATCTTCTACAAGTTGCTCTTTTTCTTCTTGAGATAAAATATCCATCTTATTAAAGACATGAATCACGGGCGCTTTGGCATCAAGTTCTTTTAATGTTTTTGCAACCGTAAGGGCTTGGTCTTTCCACGCAGGATTTGAGGAATCAATAACATGAAGCAGCGTTGTTGCATATGACAACTCATCCAGCGTTGACTTAAATGCCTCTATCAGTTGGTGTGGAAGATTTGAGATAAACCCGACGGTATCAGAAAGCAGAACCTTCTTTTCTTGTGACAAGAAAAGTTCTCGTGTTGTTGTGTCCAAGGTTGCAAAGAGTTTGTCTTCGGCAAGAATTGAACTCTTTGTCATCGTGTTAAGAATGCTTGATTTACCAGCGTTGGTGTATCCAACAAGGCTTACCAACGGAATCCCTCTCTTCAACCTTTGTTTGCGTTGGGTTGCACGTGATTTTGCAACTTGTGCAAGCTTTTTTTTCGCTTGACGTAACCGTCCTGTGTAGTAGCGGCGCAACTGTTCTTTTGCTGTTTCACCAGGACCACGAGACCCGACGACACCTTCTTGTTGAGCCAGCTCTTTTCCTCTACCTGACATACGGGTTTTGAGATGCTCAAGATAGGCCATTTCAACTTGTATTTTCCCTTCAGACGAATGTGCTGCTTGCTGAAAGATTTCAAGAATAAGCTCAGAGCGACTAAACACTTTGCAGCCCAACATATCTTGCAGGTTTCTTTCTTGCAGCGGAGAAAGAAGGTCTGAAATGACAACCATTTCTACGTTGTTTTTTTCACAAAACTCAACCAAGTCCTGAAGTTTCCCCTTAGTGAAAAAGTAGGCACGATCAATTGAGCGAAGATTGATATACAACGTATGATCTGGCTCGACACCAGCAGTTTTTAAGAGTTGCGAGAACTCTTCAAAGTAAAATTTTGGTTCAGATGTTAAGCGAGGAGAATTGACACCGACCGCCAAGGTTATTGGCTGTTCTCTGCTTGTCTCAGTTGCTTCTCTTGCATGCTTTCCCACTACTCTTTTCTCCTCTGTCCATCAATAAAAAATTTGAGATCAGCAGTATAAAGAGAGCTCTTTATAAAGTCATTCATTTTGATTCACTTGAAAGCATAGTAAGTAAGCAAAAAGTGCGATAAAATGTGCCCAATCAAATTTATTTCAGGAGAAACTGTGAGCAAAGTACTAGATCTGCTTTTTGTGCCTACGAATCAATTCTTACAACTCAAACATGTAAAGCCATCGTGCCGTGTTGCTATTTTCTCATCACCAACAGCAATTTTTTCTTCGATCTACAAGGGCTATATTCTCGCATTAACAGAGAGTAAAGGCGCTTCATCGTACACATGGTCTGTGTTTTCTGACCACCATGATAAGTTCTACGGCTCTCAGGAAGAGGGGATTGATTATATGCGACGCTCACTTGCAAGTGGTGCGTTTGATCTGGTTTTGAGCGTAGGTATTTTTTCAACACAGATCGTCAAAGAAGCAACGCAGCGATATTTTCCTGATCTTCCTGTTATTTTTTGTGCAACAGGAGCACCTGAACAGTACGGACTTATTAACAGTTTTCAGTCTTCAGGAAATAACTTGGTTGGTGTTGAGGCAAACATTGTTCCTGAAATTCTTTATGCAAAGATTTTGGTAAAGCTCAAGCCAGACATCAAAACAGTCTTGATCCCCTACCGCAAGGAAGATCAGTTTCGAAGTGTTGAGAACAGTGCCGATCGTTATAAAAGCTATTTTGATCGATTCTCTGTTGAAACAATTTTACTTCCGCTCTCTTCTTCTGAACGTAACCCTCTGAGAAAAATTACCAATAAATTACATGCCGTTGATGCAGTGTTTTTGATGAACCGCGCTCCGATTCATGTTGATGAAAAGATACTTGGTCGTCAGTGCTTAAAGAAAAATGTTTTTTTTGTTGCTGGTGGCCCAAGCAATGCTGAAGATACTTCAGCGTTCTGCCTTACAACTGAAACATCAACCCTTGGCTTTAGAGCAGGCTTGTTAAGCAAGCGGATTCTTGAGGAAAACATCAATCCAGCACACATGCATACGCAACGCATTTTTTGTCAGAGAAAAGTTCGTTTTAATGAAGATGTTCTTTCTAAACATGGCGTACAACTAACCGATACGATGTTAGAAGACCTTAAAGAGGAGCTCTTAACGCTTCACAAAGAAGTCTTTTCAATTCCGGTTTTAGTTCCTATCGAAGTAAATATGTATGGCGATATTGTGACAGGTGTTTGTGATCATATTAGAGATCATATCTCGCAAAATGATAGTCACTTTTATCCCTCCTTTTGCGAGATGCCAACAAACTACTCTTTTGATGATTTGTGCATGCATGTGAACGCATTTCTCTCTCAAAGAAGTCCGCAAGGTGCTCCTCGACTTATTTTGGCGTTTGGCACAAAGATGGTTAAAGCTGCGCAAGCAGTGCTGAAAAAACGTGATAAGCATGTGCCAATCGTTGCCGTTCTTTCGCAAGAAAGAGACGCGGAGCTGCTTGATGAAATAACACCATCTGAAAGCACCCTTCCTCTTAATACAAAATCAACAGCGTATATTTGTATTGAGAAAACACCACCGCTTCTTCCTCTGGAATGCATGCAGAATATTTCTCCTACAACAAAAAACATTCTTGTTCTTGTTAACGATAAAGAACCAGGCTTTGAAATGCATAAGCAGCAACTTATTGCATATGGTGAACAAAAAGGTATTTCATTTTCTTGGGGTGTTGTGCGCACCATGCATGACATCGTCACCTTCTGTTCTCAGGCACAAAAAGAAAAGCTTACTATCCTTTTTTATGAAGAGTTTCTTCACATGCAATACAGCGAGCATCTCTGCGTAAGAGCATACGCGCTTGGCATTCCTCTTATTGGAGGTGGCCTTGAGTCTGCTGACAAAGGTGCGGCTATCAGTGTTGGTATCGACAACAAAAAAGCTGGTGGTGAAGTATTTAGCTATATGCAACGAATTCTTTCTGACAATCAAAGCCCGGCAGATCTGCCAGCCCTGTGCATCACCGATATTTTTGACGTTGCACTCAATGAAAACTCCTGCAAAAAACAAAATATTGCTCTTAGTGCTGCGCAACAGCTACTGTATAAAAGCACTCTTTACACCGATAAAGAGCCAAGTAAAAAGCTATAATTGACATATTGAAACATATGCGAAAAGAAAAAACCCCCTTAAAACTTGCAATAAGTGGTAGAACTTGTCAAAATGAATCACGTAATGGGGCGGGATTAAGGAGTATATGAGTGATGTACTCTTTCCTGGCTTTTTAACAAAAAGTAAAAAAGGGTAAGATCATGAAGAGCACATTGAGTGGGTTGTTGTTCTTTGTATTGAGCTTAAGCGTTGTCACCGGAAGCTTGAAAGCAGTTATTGCTGCAGCTGGTCCAAAAGCGCTTTTTGCACATACTAATCAATAAGTTTTTGTTACTAACAACAAATAACTGACTTACTAAGGGCTTTCGATTAACCGAAAGCCCTTTTTTTATTCTGCTTCAATTTTTTTCTTGTTCTCATTTCTGAGTACATCAATAACTACGTTACAAAACTTCGTTTACAAGACTGGCAGGAAGCATCACTCCTGAGCGTCACCTCTTTTTTGTTCTGAAACCCGACGAATTTCTCAGACAGATCTTGGTATCAGGAGATGCATAATGATATGAAATGCATTGGCACTTGCAAGTCTGCCCTCGGTAGTTTGATCAACTTTGCTCACTGCAGTGAGTATGAATTTTCAAGTTCAACTATGAAATGCTACCGAAGAAAGAATGCAATAAACCGCCAATAGTAAGCAAACTTCCTATCGATAAAAAAGAAGCGCTTACTTATGAGCTATCATAATGTGAGCAAACAAGCGCTTTCACAAAATCAAGCACGTTCGTCAATCGGATGCACCGTATGAGATATATGGCAAAAAAAAGTAGAGTCAGTCCTTCTACCGTCAGCAGAAAGAGAACCCGAAAGAACTCTTCAAAAGGAGGAACTTTATGAAAAAGACGATATAAAGGTGCGATTAAGATGCGTAACAGCTCCATTGCCGCCAAGAAAATAGAACTTCATTTCTACGAAAGAAACCTCTCATCTACCACACTTCATATGAAATCTTACCTTGCGATCACAACCTCTCTCGCAGAGGAACCCCTAGGACCTGTTGACGATTTAGAAAAATACCAAGTCAGAACATCGTAAGCTAGATGACAACCTCTTTTTTGATTTTCACCTTTTTTAGCTTCCATCGACATTTGATGCGAACATAAAAAAAGCCGAGTAAATAAATTTACTCGGCTCAATTTAAACTTTGGCAGTACCTATTTTCCCGGCCCGTCTCCAGACAAGTATCTTCGGCGTAATGTGCTTAACTTCCGTATTCGGTATGGGAACGGGTGTACCCACATCACTATCGCCACCAAAGAAAGTTTTAAAAATCTTTCCTCTCCCCCAACAAAAATGCTGGGAATTCGATCTTTTGTATGTAGTGCAACCGTCTTATCAGAAAGATAGAACAGTATATTTTTGAAGACACTCACGTATCTTCACGTAGAAAACTTAAAATAAGCGTATATAAAACTCTCGGTCTATTAGTACTGGTCAGCTCCACACATTACTGTGCTTCCACACCCAGCCTATCTACCTTGTCGTCTTCAAGGGACCTTACTATGAAAACAAATCCTCCCTCAGTGCAAGCACTGCTATCAGAAACATTTTCGGGGTATCTAATCTTAAGGCGAGTTTCCCACTTAGATGCTTTCAGCGGTTATCTCAACCAGACCTAGCTACTCGGCGTTGCTTTTGGTAAACAACCGATACACCAGAGGTCTGTCCATCCCGGTCCTCTCGTACTAGGGACAGGCCCTTTCAAATACCCTACGCCCACGATGGATAAGGACCGAACTGTCTTACGACGTTCTGAACCCAGCTCGCGTACCGCTTTAATTGGCGAACAGCCAAACCCTTGGGACATGCTACTGCCCCAGGATGCGATGAGCCGACATCGAGGTGCCAAACCTCCTCGTCGATATGGACTCTTAGAGGAGATAAGCCTGTTATCCCCGGCGTACCTTTTATCCGTTTAGCGATGGCCTTTCCATTCAGAACCACCGGATCACTAAATCCTACTTTCGTACCTGCTCGACCTGTATGTCTCGCAGTCAAGCTCCCTTCTGCTTTTGCGCTCTATATGATGATTTCTATTCACCATGAAGGAACCTTAGAACGCCTCCGTTACATTTTAGGAGGCGACCACCCCAGTCAAACTACCCACCAGACACTGTCCTCATTCCAGATAATGGACGATGAGTTAGATTTCCAAACATATAAGGGCGGTATTTCAAGATTGACTCCGCATGAGCTAGCGCCCACACATCCAAGTCTCCCGCCTATCCTACACATACATATCCAAAAATCAATATCAAGCTATAGTAAAGGTGCACAGGGTCTTTCCGTCCTATCGCGGGTACCCGGCATTTTCACCGGGACTACAAATTCACTGAGTTATTTATTAAGACAGCTCCCAACTCGTTACGCCATTCATGCGGGTCAGAATTTACCTGACAAGGTACTTCGCTACCTTAGGACCGTTATAGTTACGGCCGCCGTTTACTGGGGCTTCAGTTCAGTGCTTCTCCGAAGATAACACCTCCCATTAACCTTCCAACACTGGGCAGGCGTCAGCCTATATACTTCTTCTTACGAATTTGCATAGGCCTGTGTTTTTGTTAAACAGTCGGTTGGGACTCTTTGTTGCAACCAGCAAGCGCTATTAACGCCGCTGGCACCCCTTCTCCCGAAGTTACGGGGCCATTTTGCCGAGTTCCTTAATAAACATTATCTCAACGCCTGAGAATTCTCATCTCGCCCACCTGTGTCGGTATACGGTACGATCACTTTTTCGCTCGCTAGGGACTTTTCTCGTCAGTGTAGAATCAACACGATATACCTTTCTTTTCGATTGGTATACTCATAACGTCTCAGGCTAATATTGTGGCGGATTTTCCTACCTCAATACCCTCGAACGCTTAAACCGGCAATCCATTATCCGGCCGCGCCTATCTTACTGCGTCCTCCCATCACTCATACGCTAAAAGCGGTATAGGAATATTTAACCTATTTTCCATCGCCTACTCCAATTGGCCTCGGCTTAGGTATCGACTAACCCTGAGAGGATAATCCGTTCTCAGGAACCCTTAGGCTTCCGGCGGATGGGACTTTCACCCATCTTTTCGTTACTTATGCCAACATACTCACTTCTATAGGCCACACCTGTGCTTACGCTCAGACTTGTATCTCCTATAGAACGCTCTTCTACCCCTGCATCCGAAGATGCAAGACAAAGCTTCGGTGATCTGCTTAGCCCCGTTCATTTTCAGCGCAAAAACACTTGACCAGTGAGCTATTACGCTTTCTTTAAAGGATGGCTGCTTCTAAGCCAACCTCCTGGCTGTCTGTGTATTTTCACTTCTTTTCCCACTTAGCAGATACTTAGGGACCTTAGCTGTTGCTCTGGGCTCTTTCCCTCTCGACTACGGAACTTATCTCCCGCAGTCTGACTCCCATGATTCCACGCGTAACATTCAGAGTTAGTAAAGATTCGGTAATCTCAATGACCCCTCAGTCTAAACTGTGCTTTACCGCCACGCGCTACCACATGAGGCTATACCTAAATATATTTCGAAGAGAACCAGCTATCTCCAAGTTTGATTGGCCTTTCACCCCTATCCACAAATCATCCGAGCAGTTTTCAACCTACACCGGTTCGGACCTCCATCTTATTTCACTAAGACTTCATCCTGTTCATGGATAGCTCACTTGGTTTCGGGTCTACCTCACACTACTACATTTCGCCCTATTCAGACTCGCTTTCGCTACGGCTCCGTTCTTCCCAAACTTAACCTTGCAGTGTAAGAGTAACTCGTTGGCTCATTATGCAAAAGGCACGCGGTCGCACGTACATATACTGTGCTTCCGCCGATTGTAAACATCTGGTTTCAATTTCTATTTCACTCCCCTCCCGGGGTTCTTTTCACCTTTCCCTCACGGTACTTGTTCACTATCGGTCATCAGGTAGTATTTAGTCTTGCCCCATGGTCGGGGCGGATTCTCACGGAATTTCACGTGCTCCGTGATACTTGGGAGTATGCTCATTGCTCAATCTACTATTTCATTTACGCGGCTGTCACGCTCTGTGGCCGTCCTTTCCAGAACAGTTCAACTATAGTAAAAATCGCAACCGAATTGCTGTAACAATTCGAAAAACACATCCCGCAGCCCCAGCATAACAACACTTACAGGTTTACATTATACTGGTTTTTGACTCTTCCCGTTTCGCTCACCACTACTCAGGGAATCACTTCGTTTTCTTTTCCTCGCGCTACTTAGATGTTTCAGTTCACGCGGTTCGCTCCTCACACCCTATATATTCAGATGTGGGTACTAGGTCTTCAACCTAGTGGGTTTCCCCATTCAGAAATCCCCGGATCAAAGCTTTATTGGCAGCTCCCCGAGGCTTATGGCAGCCTTACACCTCTTTCATCGCCTCCTGATACCTAGGTATCCTCCAGATGCTCTTTACATTTATATACAAAAGTTTTTCTCAGTCGTATCTTACGATAAGACGCAATTACCATACAAGGCTAATGCCTTGCTGCTTATCAGGGCTTGCGCCCTAATTGGTATTTGCACTACATACATTTCAAAGATCAAATTTTTACGCTCTCGGAAACCTCGGATCGCCTCAGCGGCCCGGCTCCCCTTGAGCACGAGGAGAAGTATAGGGGAACCCTGACATATTGCAAGCCTTTTTTGGCAAAAACTTTACTTATTTTAATTTTCATACGTAAGATACTGGTTTGCCCTGCAGGAAGATGGGCACTTTTCCCTGCTGCAGCAACATTTCTCAAGAAAGAAGCTCATTCAGCGAGTGGCGTATTTTTTTAAAAAAAACCTTCAACCCAACCACAAAGAGCAACCCCCTACCTCCTTACTCAATCCACAAACAAGATAACGCCAGTGCCACACAAAAAAGAAACTCAACCACTCCCTCGAAAAACCCCGCATAAAAATCAATACAATTCGCTACTAACAGAGAAACTCCTCAATCTTGCAATACATCAAAAAGCATTACAACCACTTAAGCCTAAAAAGTGGCAGTCTCGCTTCATGGTTTTCTGAGAAGAACACTCACACAAAACAAGTCCGCCAAAACTCTCACCCCTCTCCTCCCAGATAAGACGCTTTAAGACATGTCCCCCACAATGAGAAGCCTTGTGATTTATGGCATGAGAAATTTGAGAAAAAAGCTAAATAGCATCCCCTACAGGAATAAAAGAAGGCATCAGGCTGCAAAGACTTCTAAGTGCGCATCAATTAACCCAACCGCTGTAAAAATCCATCAACATAATAGTGGAACTGCAACTAAAACCGCGAAGGCAGCGACGCTACAACCCATGCTTCATGGAGCATCACGCTGAGGTCTCGCAACAAAAAGACATACGTGCACCGATGCATATGATCGACAGAAACAAAAAATAATTGATGAATAAAGAGTAGAAAGAAAAATGGTGGAGGTAAGCGGATTCGAACCGCTGGCCTTCCGCGTGCAAAACGGACGCTCTACCAACTGAGCTATACCCCCAAAAGGAGTGTGACCAAGCCCCATGCTTGGTCACGTGCCATGAACTTATATGTACATACATTTTATATAAATAGTTTTTTAATTTTTTTAACCCTTAGGCAAAAATGGTGGGCCTAAGTCGACTCGAACGACTGACCTCTCCGTTATCAGCGGAGTGCTCTAACCAACTGAGCTATAGGCCCGCTAAAATTAGAAAAAAACCTAAATGAAGGAACCGTTAAACCGGTTCGTGTGATACACCTTTTAAGTGGCAAAAGAAACTCGAAAGTTTCTTGCCGTTTTACTCCTTCGAAAGGAGGTGATCCAGCCGCAGGTTCTCCTACAGCTACCTTGTTACGACTTCACCCCAATTACCC
>Ga0213841_1000406_pt1 | contig 54027 bp, 78 predicted proteins | sample SWPATP23_FD_160125 | JGI IMG/M metagenome (GOLD analysis project Ga0213841, IMG submission 160125) | Coastal seawater microbial communities from Marineland, Florida, United States - SWPA TP2 #3 | ecosystem: Environmental > Aquatic > Marine > Coastal | place: USA: Florida | collected 2016-08-14
GCGTCTCCAAGCTTAAGAAGGATGAAGTCCTTGCCGCTTTGCATCAATTCATCCCCGATCTCACTGAAAGTGAACTCAAGAATCTTACTAAGGAAGAGTTTACTCAACTCACCCAAGTCACTCCTGACGACGAACCTGAACAAACTACCAACGACAACGCTGAGGACATCCTTATTGAAGACGATGCCGACACCGCTGATACCGTCACTGCCGACACGCACATCGTCGAAGACGGTGCAGGCGACACCGCCGTCGACCTCGATGATCTCCCCGTGGAGGAGGAAACTCACCTCACCGACGACGATGACGACGACTTTGATGTTGATCTCGAATCTGAGGACGAGATCGATATTTAAATACCCCTTATATACCTAGCAAAAGATCCCTTGGGATCGCAAAAAAATTCGTAAATAACATTATTATTTACGTTCTTTACTCCTTCCAGTCATTCAATATGAGTTCAAACCTCAACAAACCAAGATATCACTATAAGTTAGTGTCCAAGCCATTTAACCTTTCAAAAGCTTACAAAAACCGACAAGAATATTTGCACAACGAAGGACATAAAGAAGCCAAGTCTTACGATGAATTCAAAACATCTATAGACAAGTTGGTTGATTCTGCACTTATTAAGAAGAAAGACGGAGAACCTGTTACTGTTGAGCACTTTTGGAAATGGGCCGCTTCACCAGGCGCGTCTATGGCACTCAAGACCATTATGAATGAACATGCAGACGTTTTGAAACAAAAATTCAATCTTAAGGCAACCTTCTCTCATCGCACAGAAGATGATAACACATCTTATTACTCTGATCATTATGTCAGTGTTACTCTAGAGGATATTGGATATTCTAAGCAACATTGCTCTGGATGCCAGTGTCATAACAAAGACTCCGATTCCAGTTACCAACCTTCCACTGAGTCTGATGACGAAGATTAAATATACTCATGAAAAGATCCCTCGGGATCGAAAAAAACGCATAACTATTCGCTTCGCTCGTTACACCACTTCGCTACTCCTTTTAGTCTTTTGCATCTCTACCTGCTAAAATACGTAAATCACATTATTATTTACTTAAATAATGGAAGAACGAGAAAGGCTACAAGAAATAAAAAATTACAAGTCATGTCTGTGGTTTCAACATGATTGTCATTGTCCAGATCGATCGATTGTTTGCAACAATTCAACAAGAAAGTGTGTTTGTATCAAGAATTATTCAAGTTTACAACAGCAAAAGCAGATTTATGAATACATTCCAATGAAAACCATTACCATGAAAAAGAAGAAATCTGTATGTAAATGTATTATTTTGTAGCTCGCTCGTAGGATATGTTATTAAACAAAGATCCTTCGGGATCGTAAATTGTGTCAACTCAAAGAAATAAATACAAAATTAGCTAATAATACTTCATGATATGAAATTTACATGAATATCACATTATGAGAGGTTTATCCATTATTACAGGAATTGCAGGGTTCATTGGCGGAAATTACGTTGGATTTCTTCAAAGAAATCAAGATTTGGGTAGGTATCAAACTCAGTCTAGAGATGAAGTTATACATAATAATACTTATTATACACCTATCCGGGTAGATCCCGAATTAGGATATCTTAATGCCGAAGGTGAACCATTTTGGCCTTCTATAGGAAGGATTGATCAATACGGAATGGGATTTCAAACAATATATCCTTCCAAAGAAGAAGCTGAACAAAACAAACTATCTGATGATTATACGGTTAGACGGGTATTCGCCCAAGGATTCCGAGCTAAAGATGGCAAACTTCAATCATCTTTTATGAGATTGCTTGATGATGGAAACTAGTAATATTTACCTTGGGGTATATACTTACCATAGTATATCTACTTGCTCTAATATACTTACTTGCACACAATCAGAATGAATCTCAAAGAATACCTACAGGTATCTTTTGTCGATAAAGAGAAACTTTTTAAAGAGTGGTTGGAAAAACACTTCAAAGATGTGGATAGTAAAGAAATGCACGTCTACGTCAAGTGTAATCCACACTGTTTACGGGATCATCCGCAATATATCATGGCTGTAAATGATCACCACGCTGCTTATCAATTTAAAGGATTGGAATTGTTGGATCATATTTAGTATCAAGATCATACGGATATTCTTTCAAGGTGTGGGTTAGTGTATGCGTTTTGGGCTATGCCACAATAAGGCTATGTCATAGCTAACTGTTCGTACACAGTTTCCTTTGGGACTAAATAAAACTAAACAAGTTTAGTTTTACTCGCTACGTTCGTAAACTCACACTCACTCCAACTCTCACTCACTACGCTAACTCGCTTCGATCGTTATGCCCAAAAGAAACTCTTTCCCACAACACTTTCACATACCCAGCAAACATACTTATGTTATTTGTATCGCGGTTCACAATCCTTCGGAAGAATACAGTCAACCTAACCTACTAGATAGGCTAAGATTCACTTATTACTATGTAAATAATTCAGGGAATGTTGTTTTACATCAATCGCCATGTGATGATGTATTTACGGATTATTTTCATGAAGATGGGACTAGGAGATCAGAATCTAACAAACATTATCCACCTCAGCATCCAGATCCAGAAGGGTATTATATTGCGGCTTTGATATCCTATACTGTACCCACGATCAATTACGAAGGTAGTTACAAAATCCATTATCGCAAGAATGAAGATGATATATTGGAGCCTACTATGGAGAATATTCTCAAGTATTATAAGACAAAGTCAAAATATAATATATATACTATGGAATTTCCGTTTGATATGGGATGGTCTTTGGATATGCCATATGAACCGATGAAGATTTATTTCGATTACGCCGACCCGGAATCTAACAAATATTGTATATTGGAATTTGAATATATGGATAGTCGTACCACGCACACTATTTTCCCTAGCCCTAGATACACTCCTGTCTTGTTGGAAGATAACTTGTTGAATATACCTGCCTAAGGAATACCCTTACAAACGCCCTTAGGGGCACATAAAAACACTTATTAGGAATTTGTGATAGTTACTCACTACTTTAATTTTACTCTATCCACTCCTAGTTAAATTATTTAAAGGTAAATAATTTCTAAAGGCATACACAACTCTATTAAAATATGAATTATAATATACCTATTATACAAGAACTTAATACGGAGAGGATTCAATATGAACGTTTCGAAAGGGAAGCGTTTACAAGAAAATTAGGGGATATTATACCTGAGATTGTAGATCGTATTAGGTATGCTAATAAGTGTGGAAAAAGAAAGGTTAGTATATGTTTTGCAAGAAGTCAATATTATCGAGGCTATAATATGGATTATTATAATGATATTTGTAGTATCTTCAAAGAATATGATATTAAAGATAAATATGAATATGTACATATACCTATATTTCATCGGGAAATAATTATCTCATGGTGAAAACTATTTATCAATAATTAGACAAAGTATATAAAGTGTAACAATATGAGCAACACCGCAGAGCATATATCCATAGCCTTATAGGGTCACTATAGTGACCCTAAGGCTAAGTATGTTTATCCCTTTAGGGATAAATATATGAGATGTTTAGCACGAAATGTTAAATATTCTGTAGATCCAACAGGGATGTCTGACAAACTTAAGAAAGTTTTAGATAGGATAAAGAAAGAAGCCGAGATGGGGAATACTCTTATTACATGTGATTATTATTCATTACGTGATGAGGATGTGAATCAACTGGAAACTTTAGAATATAGTACACATTTTCATAAAGACTCTTGGGGTAACTATGATATTCGATGCATTTCTTGGAGTAGAATTCCAAGATGTAAATATAGTCACATATAGGATGCTTAAAAATACTTGGTCGAATACGTACGTATATACGTACGTATATATTATGGAAAAGTTACAGAATTTTACTCCACATGACATCAGCTTATATCTAATCGATGATCAAATATTTGTCTTTCCGCGTAACGGAAAAGTAGCTAGATTATCTGAAAAGCCAGTTGAATATACTACTTTTGACCAAATTCCATGCCGCCCTCCATACACATATGGAGATGTTGAAGGAATTGGAGAGTGCAAAGAAAATATGATTGTTTCGGCTCTTGTTGCCGAAAAATGTTGCCACCTCCAGGGTTACAAAAATGTGTTTTCTCCTGATATGGGTAAAGATGGCGCAATTCGTGATGAAAAAGGTGCCATTGTAGGAACAAAGAGACTTGTGAAATGGTGTTGATGTAATTATTTAAATTAAATATTGTGGTGGCAATTAAGATTCATACCCAGTCATACTGGTAATTAGTAAAATTCACTTTTAATTAGTGTTCGTTACACATTTTATGTACAAATATTAATTACCAACGCAATAGTAACATAATTTAAAAGTATGCGTAAACTAAAAGGTGTAAAAATATATAGATCTCCAAATACTCTTGATACTCGTGTATATAAAACAGTTTTAAGTATGGTTAATGTTCATTTGAACACCTATAGATATACTAATCTTATGATTATTCTAGATACAAATTATTTATTTAAACACAACACTTTGACTGATTTTCATTTAGCACATCTTGCTAAATATATTGGAGCTACTGTAATAGATAAATTTCAATGTGGCGATGTTAATTTTTATAGTTAAATTTACTACTACTAGTATATATACTACTAGTAATACTAGTAGCACTAACACCATCACTAATATTACCACTACTAGTAGTATGACATCAATCGCCAAAATCGCAGGAGTGTGCAAACGAATTCCTGAAGTGTGTTTTGAAAAAGCTGTCGTGATAAATCGATTAAGACCTATTGTGGATATTCACGGGACAATTCCCACTAGAAAATTCCCTGAAATTTCATTCGCTTACGCCAAACGCTACAACGAGTTACAGCAAGTATGCCGATGTCATATTCCAAGTGTGTTGGATGAATGTCGCGGGATTTCCTAAGCGGATTTACATGAAAAGTATACTTTATAATAATAATAACCTTGTTCAACTTTCTTAACTTCGAGTTTAACTTTATAACCAAGATCAGCCATTTCATTAATAAAATCTTGCTTTGTCATTTGAAATATTTTATTTTCACATGTTTCAAAATGTAGATCATCATAATATTCAGTAAATTGAATAAATTCGGATGAAGATTTATTAAGCTTATCAACTAGACTATTTATAAAATCTACATATTTTTGATGTTCTTCTTCTAATTCATCTTTTAATTCTTTTAATCGAGTTTGTAAATAGTTTTTAAATATATCTCTTTCCAGAGTAACATCTGGATGATCTTTGTTCGGTATTTTAAAAGGCATACGAGTATACGAGTGTACGAATACGAGTATACGAGTACTCGTAGTACGATATATACTAGTAAATAGTTTTACATATAGTTTTGGTCGGCTTTTTTGAAAAGCCGGTTTTGGTCGGCTTTTTTTAAAAGCCGCAAAATATACCTAAATTTTAGAATATATTCTAAAATAAGATACGTTATGAAGACTTTTCACCATAGAGGTTATGACATATTACTAGGCGAAACCGCCAAAGAGAATTGGGAGTTGTTTGACACATCTAATCCAGATGATATATGGTTACATCTCAAAAGATTTCCAAGTGGACATGCCTTTGTCAAAGTTTCCGCGAATATCGCAGAAAAATGTGAATGTTGTTCTACCAGTGATTTGGAAGAAGCCCTTACATTAGCCGCTATGGAATGCAAAAATCATACCAAATATCGGAATATGCAAAACCTCAAAGTCCTGTACTATCCTGTAGGTAAATTGAATAAAGGCTCAAAAGTCGGCGAAATTATAACACCTCGACGCACCAAAGGGTGCGAATTAACTGTTTAAGTATACAGTTCAAATGTATCTGTGTGAAATTTCCATCCCTTAAGTGTGTTAAATTTAATACCTCCGGCGCCCATATATTTTGCATAATGTCTAACATCTCTTTATCCCTGTAATGGATAAAAACACTTAGCCCTACAGGGCTAAGGGGATATGTTTACATATTTCGTCTTGAAGAGAGCTTTTATTCTTTACAGGGATAAATAGGTATGTATTATACACTAATGCATTACGATACTCACCACAGTTAGTTTCCTCAGATCTGGCTATAATACGTGAAATAAATTTTCTATGAGTATTGAATACATTTTTTAAAAATATAGGTTGATATTTCATATGAGCAAAGCGAGTGAGTGAGTTGGCGATACGACTGTAAGGAGTTAGTGGCTATACGAACGTAGTGTATACTTATGTATATACACATATGTTTACTTGAGCGTAATTTACTCGTTTTGTATAATATCAGCCCGGTAAATATCACAAGCTATATAAAAAGGATCAGTATCCTGGTACACACTAACAAGATTTCCACCTAAATACTTAACATAATGTGATAATTTTTGATAATGTTTATTACCAACACATATCTCATTTATAAATAATTCTATTTCACGTTCAGGATCAATTGTAAAGTAATAATATCTAGAATCTACATATTCACCAAAGCCTACTTGTATACCAGCACCTTCTATACTTATACGATTGATACATCTAGGACGCCTGGCCGTTTTAGGTATTTTATCTACACCGTGATCGTAAAAAGTCACACCTTTTATTGTGATCATACGATACGAACGAAGTGAGTGAGTGTGTTATTTACTAAGTAAATTCAAAAGTATAATTATCCATATATTTGTCTATATGATGTTCTGTGACATTTGAACCTATATATCTCGACATAGAATCCATACATTTAAATAATATTGTGCGATTGTCATCATCTATCCAATTAAGACCAAATAGCGTGTAATTTATATCTAAAAATTTATGAATATATAATGGATATTTATACTCCCCAAAATTAGTATTAGAATTATCCTCAATTGTTAAATATACAGTTAGCATAATAATACGAACGAAGTGAGTTAGCGTAGATAGTATACGTGTAGTTCTTTTAAATAAAAATTACTCATATTCGAATACAAAAGAATTATTACATGCGTTGGTCCATTCATTTAAAATATACATTTTCATAAAACCCACCTTGGTGTTGGGTGATTTTATATATTTTATATAGTGTGCTATATTTTTAAATAGTAAAGGTTCACATGTAAGTAAATCAAAATTTAAATCTAATGAATATGTAAAGCATCTACATATTCAGACTCTCTTATACTATCATTCGGACTGTATACTTGAATTATATTATGGTCTAGTGATGTTGAAAGTGTTGCGTCGAAAAATTCTATGCCTAACACAGTAAAATTATCCGTGGTAAGAATATCCATACTATTCGTGCATTACTTATATATATATATATATATATATATATATTTAACCTACTTTTCTTAAAAAAGTAGCGTGGTCCGCTTCGCTAAGCGGTTTGACCAACTTTTCTTAAAAAGTAGAGTAGGGGTTATTCATTATCTTTAATTTTTCATCAGTTAATAATGCACATTGTTTCTTATATTTTTAGGATGTGACAAACGGCCTTTAAACCTAAATGTTGCATAATTCTTTAGATTTATCAACAAAAATAGTAATGATATTGTGGTTAGTAATAAAAATATTCCAAATACAGCCGCGTTGCCCATAGTTGTAAATCGTTTTGTATATGCAATGATATTTAAAGGTATCCGCGTTTCATCGTTGGTTAATTGAAACTTTTCAACATATTCATTTAACTGGTGTTTAAGAAGAGGTGTGATGTGACTCATATCCCAATTTGGCTGTCTATCCAATGGAGCATATTCTTTATCATCGTAAATCCAACATTTAATAAGTTGATTGTTTGTTTCGGGTCTTTGTCTATAACCATATAAGCCTTTAAACATAAGTCCGGATTGGCCTTCTACCCGTTTATAATATGGTGGTACAATGGCCAAATAATCCTGTGTAGAATATGCGCCATTTATCAATGGTCTAACTGATACAAACGCTCTACTTTTTTTACATGGACTTTCTTTGTATTTGGCGAAAGAATCGTCTGGATGAATGACTATGCTTGTTCCATATATATCACCGTTAAACGAACTTCTATCGACAACCCATCCAGGATAATCTCCAGATTTCATAATAGTTTTGTCATATAATTTGTCATTTGGTATAGGACATTCCCATTGATACCATAGATAATTTGTAACAATACAAGATGTTTGCCTTGCATTATTCCGAACATCGATTTCTTTACCAAATTTGTAAAATACATGAGTAAACCCATACGCAAAGAATACTGTTCCAAATATAATGGTTAAAATTGACCAACATTTTAAAAATTTATACATATATGCTTGAAACCTAGGATATTTAGGTTCACCTGCTAAACTGACATTGTATTTTTCTGCATATTTAGTTTTTATTTGTACATCAATTGGTTCATAACATGTAAGACATTTTCCTCTTATGATTTTATGTGATGTTCGATAACATCTTTGGTGATAATAACATCTACATACCTTGGCCTTTTTTACAAACTCTCCATTAGATGTTCCACAACCATTACATTCTAACCCTGATTGTTGGATTGGTTCAGTTATGGGCTCGGGTAGGCTTACTTGTGGTATGGGGCTTACTTGTGGTATGGGAGGTAGAAATACTCTAGTGAGAGTAGGTCTGATGGCACGTAAGATGCGTTTAGTTTTGTATTGAGATCTACATCTAGGACACTTCGTAGGGTCTTTTTCATATATCTCGGTGAGGCATTCTTTACATATATGTGATTGAGATCCTTTACATTCACAAACATTGATACATTTTGGATTCCATACATTATTTAGGCATATACAACAACATTCTTCTGAATAACTAGATGAGTTTGAAGAACTCGTCGAGTCTGATGACGTATGCATATTTAGGTACTACTAGTACTAACTACTAGTACTAATAGTTAGTACTAGTACAAGTAATTTTAACCGTTTTTAAAAATAGGTCTACTACTTTTTTAAAGTAGAATTTCTGAAATCCGTATAAATTTGAAAATATTTTTCATTAGAGTTGTATTGAATATAATTAACCCACACGGGATTATTTGGTTCGATATATTTTGCGAAATGTGCTATTTTTTGTAATGATACAAATGGGGTCATATCCTTGTTTAGATAAGTAGTTTTGCATGGCACATTTTGAGTATTTCTCCACATGTTACCAAGTGAACTAATCACATAAATTCGTTTAAAATATGGAAATCCTTGCAAATGATCTTTATCAAAGAAATCTACACCATCTATCGTGAATTTAGGTTTATAACTCATACTCTACTTATAGCCTAGTAATAGTAACTAGTAGTATTTACCCATTTCAGGGTTTTGAATATAGTGCACATTTAATATTAAATCTTTGCGTTGCTCCATCGATGAGTTTGCAGCTCCTATCGCCAAAATGATTCATTTTATCCCACCCCTTTAACGGACATATTTCGGATAATGCGAGATCGTTTTTCCATTCATCAGTTAAATCTTTTAATAGTTCTGTTAAAAATCGTTTGATACTGGAATGCCTGTGTACCCAGTGTTTTGTTTTTGGGTCGTGAGCATACCAGTCCCAAATAAGTTTTTTCTTTTCATTTCTAGTTTTGACTAAAGAGTTTACCATAATGCTTGGATTATATAGCCACTATAGTGGCTAGAGTTATATTTTTATCTTTAAATCATTTGATATATCTCCAAATCATGGTTTGGTCGGCTTTTTCAAGTGATACAAAATGTATACTCATTTATTGATAAAACTCTACTGGGAAGAATCATATAATTATTATTGTAATATATAGAAAGTTTCTTGTATACTAAATTCGCGCCAATATATTTGGCATAGCTTGCTAACTGACGATTATCCAATTCATTCAGAATTAATACAGGATATATACCGTAACCTTTTGATGGCCATTCACCAAAAGGAAAATATGGACGATTTGGAATAATTTTTGCTTTATACTCATAGTCTAGTGTCAATGCTAGAGGTAAATCCCAATTTAGAACTGTCACACCTTTAATTTTGCTATTAGGTGCATTTGACATTTTAGACATTTTTGTTTTAATTTCTGACATACTTTAGACGTGTATATATATGTATACATATATATATAATATATACCCTAAGGTATGTTTTAGTAAATTAAGCGGGAGTTTTGAAAAAAAAAGTTTTGGCCGGCTTTTGAAAAAGCCGTTCGCTAAGCGGAGGAGCCTTTGTTAGCCAACGCGTCCGCGTGGTTATTATCGGCTGATGTAGAATGCGCCTTGATCCATCGGATTGTATAATCTATTCTCTTCGAGAGTAAATCCCCCATCAACCCGTCCAATCTAGTCATGTATTCCAAGTTTTTCACCGGCTGTCTATTAGCCTTTTTCCACCCCTTTTTCTTCCATACCGGGATATCTCTAGTAAGTGCATTATAAGTATACTCTGAATCTGTGTGGATTATATATACGCGAGTTGGCATCTCCGAAGAGTCGGCTAGAACCCACTCTAGAGCTTTGATCATCGCCGTTAATTCCATGCGATTTGATGTGCTCATACAGTTGGCCGATCCGTACATTTCCTTGTTTAATGCCGGGATCCATACACCCCACCCCGCCTTTTCTGACGGATTTCCGTGGCATGATCCATCCGTATATATTTGTATCTTTTCGGTTGGTTTTTGAATAGGGTTTTTTAAACAGTTTTTGACAAATACCGCATCGGCCTCTACATCGATATCCGGATATTTGGTTTTTAATATTGCTAGTATTTCTTTGAGTTTCATAGCTTTTTGGTAAACAAATTTACGTGTTTTAGTCGTTCCCTAAGGAACTTTAATTATATGTTTTCAAAGGCAGCGTGACTAGCTTCTCTAAGCTACTAGCACAAAACTCCAACAATCCATTTTCCGTACATATCCTTCAAAGAGGTTTTCTTAATATAGTTTGCAACATCAGGATAGTCTTTGAGTGTATTATCAATTGCTGTTTTAAGCTTTTCATCTGTTGTACCGTCTACACTATCAGTTAGTATAGCAAAATCTCCACCTTGTCCCCACACACAACCTTTATATTGTGTGCATGCAAATGGCACATAGAAAAAGTACATTGTTTCTCGGTTTGTTCCATGATGATCTTGCGTTAGGATATAACATTTGTCTGGTTCCTCACAAATATAATAATCTTCTTCTGATATGAATTCTAAGAACTGTTCTAGATATTCAGATGATAAAAGTTCTGTTAATTGTCCTAGTGTAATACCAACTCCAAATACATTGTAGACTGCGAAATCGATTCCCATAATTATACAGTGTGAATTTATCTAAAAGTAACGAATTGTAAAAGTATAGGCGGGTTAAGAATAACCCTAGGGTTGTTTAAGCTTAGCGGAACTGAGCTCGAATATCCTTAATACTCTTGAGTTTACCGTCAGTTCCGAAAAGGGTTACCTTTTTACCGACAAAAGGATTTACCGGATCGACGTGTCTATCATATTCGCACCGTTTTGAGGTTTTGCAAACTAATTCTAATGGTGTATCATCATAATCATGCCCGTAAGAATAGGTTTTGTGTTTAGAAACGCAGTCGGCGCATAACAGACCATCATCTTTAGTTTTGTACATAAACTGTTGATTGATTGTAGATATCAAATCTTCATCTACACCATTACGCTTGCCGATGTTTTCAACAACATAATTCACAATCGCTCCGCAATGATCCGGAGCACCTCTACGAACAAAGTCGTCACATGTACGATATATCATCCTTCTAGGAACTATGCACTCTACCATCTTCCAGTGGTTCATCAGAGACAAAATATCTATGTAATCCTCTACCGGGATTTGAGAATAATGTCTTTGTTCATTATCCCTTAAAAGCTGTTCATATTCGTCATATTGTTCATCAGTCATTGCATTGATTTCTTCAACTGTTGCCTCAGGTCTTGGTTCCTCTTGGAGAATATTCTCGAAACTAAAAATGCCGGCTTCCTCCATGCGATCCATCACAACTTTCGCTGATAATTTTTCAGAGTTGTATGTAGTGATCTTTTCATAAAGTTTCGGATGACATTCTTTGAATGTCTTACCGTCATTCTTTACCATGGTCATATAACGATTTATTTCATCCTTTGTAGGATCATTTCCAGTAGAGTGCTTTAAAACTATGGAGATAATCTTAGATAGTTTCATATTTGGGATAGTCAAAGGTTAAATGAAAGAAGTATGGGTGGGTTAAGAATAACCCTAGGGTTTAGTTTACAAAAACGGCGTGGCTCGCTTCGCTAAGCGACGATGGCCCAATTGATTGTTTCCAGTAAGTCTACTTCGAATTTGTTCAATCGGTTGATGTTTAATTGAAATGGACTATATCTGGCCCATGTAGAGTTATTATACGGATTGTCTAGTAAATACTTTTGGGCCACCAGTAGACATACGTTATACAATCTTAGAATGTACAAGTTCTGAGATGGCTTTCCAGACGCCCTACAAGATTTTTCGAGTATGTCGAGGGCCAACTTGAATATATTATATTCAAGATTTTTCAATTTGTTCATATGTTCCATGTATGCATGCGCTACTTTTATATTTAGATGCGGATTCAATTTTAATAAAGATTCTACCAGTTGTGTTTTGCGGGCTTCCCACTTACGATTGAATAGAGTGTCCATACGAGCGTAGCGAGTGCGTAGCGAGTGCGTAGCGAGTGTGTGACGAACGACTATAACGAGAGTAGCGAGTGTAGCGAGTGCTAGTTAAAGGAGTAGATAGTAGATTTCAGGTATATATTACTCATTATACTTACAGTACAACTCCCATGTCGCACATTTGGGATGATTGATCGGATCCAAACTACGATCGCAGTCCCGAACAAACTCTTTATACGTTTCTGGCGGCAAATCCTTGACGGTGTGCCCTAAATTTTCAAATAATACTTCTAGAGCCTCATATCTGTGTCTATTGAAACTCAGCCTATATAAATTATACAGATTGTGCATATTCTTAGGAACTAGACCGCTTTGAAATAACATCTTCAAATAAAGATGTTGAGTATGAGACTGACACATACTGGCCCACATGAATAAACGGTCTGCCTTGTTTTGATCTGTTTTCGCAAATCTTATAGCTCTGTTAATGGGGTTTTCTTCTGGTGGCTGGACACCCGGCTGAAGTTTGAACTGACTGCTAGACGTACACCCTTTTAAATATATGTGCAAATATTCCCACACATCTGCGAATTCCATGACTTCCAAGATACAATCTTCTATAATAGTCCCATGGGTTTCAAACTCCGGTATGGATAATAGTTGTTTCATCAACTCGACGTGTTCGTGGTCGTGCATAAAATCGCTTAACCTCCTATAAAATGTTATGAAACTTTCATAGTCAAGATATGCTCGAGACCCATCCAACATCGCTTTAGTAATCAAATAATCTAGAGTTGGTGTTTCCATAATTATACGTTATACGTTTAGGTACTATTTACTTTTGTAAGTAGTTATCCCTAAGGACTTTTATAACTTTAAGCTTCATAAGAATACATAATTAGCTTTGGACATTTCATAAAATGTTCTTTTGCAAATCTTTCTAATCGATCTTTTAGAAGTGTAGATAGTTTCAGATTAATTTCTCGGTGTGACCCACAGGCTCCTCTTGAATCATCTCCAAATGCACGTGCGTAAATAAATACATTATCACACGAATGATATTCTTCTGTATCACAATACAATTTGTATTGTTTTAGATACTTTCTGAATTGATTTAGATCGAAATCTTTACGGTACGTATAACCATAAAAATCATATGTAGTTTCACACAGTCTATACCCATTTGGATGTTTTTTGTGATAATCACAAACAGTTTCATCGTTGTTAGTCAATAGTCTACACATATCATATTCAGGATCTGACTTGTCACCTTCATAATAATACACACTAAACTCAGGAACTTTTACTTTGCAAAATGATAAGCCTTTTTGGGTGTCAGAGTTTGAATAAACGCGATCGTCCTCGTCGTCAACATCGTCCTCGTCGTCAACATCGTCGTCACTCGAGTCGTCACTAGAATCACTATCACTATCGTGGAAGATCTCGTGGTCACTGCTATAACTATCGTCGTCCTCATTTTCAACCCACCACATTTCAGTATCATTAAACTTTTCAGGATTCTTTTTGAAAAATTTTGTCTTTCCCTTGATATTAAGGAAATTAGATGAAATAAAATGCTCATCGATAAATTCAGAACACATTTCACATCCTTCCCCTTTACATAACCTAAAGTGTTTTTCGTTATAATAATATTCATCCAAACAATTTGGATTTTGTTTTTGCATAATGTAATTACACAATTCTTTATCAATAACCCACCCATATCCAATTGATGTACAATATCCGTGACCCATATTAATTAGTTATATGTGTTTATAGTTATAATTAACTATATGTGTTTATAGATACACCCTAGGGTGTATTTTGATAGTTTTTAATTATTGTTTATATATATATAAATATATATATAATAATTCTAAAAATGACAACCGGAAAATGTGATAAAGATGTTGATAGTAAAATTATTAAAACTGGCTTAAAACAATCTGGAATACCACATTCTAACATACATAAAATTGTTGAAGATATAGAATGTAAATTATGTTCTAAATGTAAAGTATATAGACCCTTATGCAATTATAATAAATCATCATTTACTTGGGATAAATTAAGATATGAATGTAAACAATGTATACAAAAATATAGTAAGACTAAAATATATAAAAGAATAAATTGCCCCAAGTGTGATAAAGAGTTGCATCAAAATTCTTTAAAAGATCATTTTAACACATGTGGCAATAAGAAAAAACCTTCATCAAAAAGAATACCACATAAAACCACAGATAATATAGAATGTAAACGTTGTTTCAACTGTAAAGAATATAAACCATTGAATTTATACAATAATTCTAAAACAACTTGGGATAAATTAAGACGTGATTGTAAGGACTGTGTAAAAATATATAGAAATTCAATTAAGAATAAATTCGTAAAATGTGACATATGTGACAAAAATATTAAATATACATACTTATTTGAACATAAACAAAACAAACATTCTGAAAATATATACAATTGGACATGTGAAGTATGTGTCTTAACTTTTAAACATGAAAAATTATACAAAAGGCACTTATTAACAAATTCTCATATACATAAATACAAAGCTAATAATATTTCAGAAAACGATTTAACTGAAGATATATTAAAAAAAGTTTCTGAATTATCTGAAAAAGATGTACGGTATATAAAAAATAATATCATAACAAAAAACTCAAAAAATGATAAAGAAACATGTAAAGGTAAAGATAAATCTGATGTCACATCAAGTAGAATATGTAAATGTAAATGTGAATACTGTAATAAAGAATTTTCAAGACCTGATATTTTAAAGAGACATATAAAAACTATTCATGAAACTCCAGAAAAAGTTACATGTAATTTATGCAATAAATCAATGACCAAACGAAGTTATGAAGAAAATCATATAGGGCTATGTATTACCAATAAATTAATAAAAAAATATCCAGGGTGCTCAAAATGGGAAAGATTTACTTCAAAATTTCTAATAAACAATGAAATAAAATTTGAATGTCAGAAAAAATTCAAAGATCTTAAGAAAAAATCATTGTTAGCATACGATTTTTATTTACCAGATCACAATATATTAATAGAAGTAAATGGAAAACAACATTACTATTTGACAAATTATAAAAATGCACAGAAAATATTTGATGAAAATCAAAATAGTGATAAACTAAAGAAAGAATATGCACAAATAAATAATTACAATTTAATAATAATAGATACTAGAAAATATAAAGATTACGACAAGATATCTAAATATTTATCAGAACATATACAAACATTATAAAAAAGTTGTTTAAGAAAGTTCCACTTCAAATACCATACTGTGTTTGTAATAAAGTAACGCCTTACACATCTGGCGTTCTAGTGGATGGATGTCCCGGCCCATTATATAAGTTTCATCCACATATTTACAAAAGTTGTTGACTGTAATATGGTCGTTTGATTTGATGGCTTCAGGAGTTTTCAAGAACCCGTTCAAGGATGTGTTAAGTTTCGCCAGGCCTAATAGTTTTCTTGTTTTGTTCTTCCGCGTTTGATCTACAGGTGAATCGAGGCTTCTGTTTGTTGGACTATCACCATCATCGTCTATGATGATCACGTCGTCTTCGTCTCCTTCGGACTTGTCGATAATATCATCGGAGATGCTATCGATATCCACGTCGTCTTCGACGTCCAAATCAACTTCTTCTTCACCATTCTCGTCCAACATCCCAAAATCAGTCTTCATCCTTTTAAGATTTTCTTTGGTAAATACGAAACCATTCAAGTTGCGACACCAGACGTTTTCTAGACGGTCATCTCCGCCCGATAACCGATATTCCGCCATCTTGTTTTTCAAGTCGGTGTCAAACTTTTTAGACGGCTTTAAAATATATTCGGTACTCATCATCACGCCTGGGTGATCTGATAGTACCTTTTCTAATTCTGTTGAGTGTTTAGGATCAATAACCCAAAATTCAAATGATTTGGCCCAAGAAGCCTGGAATTTTGACTTTAATGTATCCTTGACTGCAAACATACCTTTCTTAGTACCAGTGACAGTTAAGACAGGTTCGATCCATGCGTTTTGAGACATAACGAGCGTAGCGAGTTAGCGTAGCGAGTGAGTGTGTGCGAGTAGCGAGTACTTGTATACTAGAGTAACCCTAGGGTATATATTACTAGTTTAGATCTCCGTACTAAGGGTCTAAAGACGTCTCGTAATACTGTGAACGGTGACGCTTATAAATTGAAATCTCAATCATTTCGGGAACACTCATAAATCCATATTCCTTGAGATGTTCCTTCAATTTTTCTAATGTAACTCCACGTGGCATAAGAGGTTCCATTGGCATCATCTTTCCCTCTTTACGGTCATATTCTACAGGGGTCGTATACAAATTATCTGAACGTTCTTGTACCCATACAGTATTATCATATGATTCTGGAAATGATAGTGTTGTAACATAATCATACCATTCAATATCTTTGTCAGTATTTAAAACATCAATCAAAATAAAATCAACACAACTGTCTAGATTTACAAATTCTCGTGAGAGTTTGACTCTTCCAGTCACGTTTACAAGATAATCCATAACGATACGATTGCAGAGAGTAGCGAGTATATTATATACTAGAGTAGACCTAGAGTAAATATTACTATATTTACAATGCATCATTTCCAGTCAAATTGAAAGATTGCCGATGGAATTTGGTGGGGCCTTTTTCGATAATGGCCTCGCGGTGTTTTAGAGTACCGTAACCGACATTTGTATCTATACCATAATCTAACAGTTCAGGATTATCAGCAACTAGTTTGTGGATATATTGATCACGGGCACATTTGGCCAATATACTGGCGCATGCTATCGAAAATATCCGGGAATCACCCGAAACATATGTACAGTATTCTATTTCTTCCCCAGTTAATGGCGAAACATATTTCTTGAAATAATTGCCATCGACCAATAACAAATCCGGGGAGAAATTCAGTTTCTCCTCGGCTTTGGCCAAGGCCTGGTGCATTGCTTCCATCGCAGCATTGCGGATATTTACCTCATCTATTCGCGATTCCGATACAATACCAATGCCATAAGCCAACGCATTTTCTTTAATAAATTCCGCGACTTCCGGTAGGCGTTTCTTTGAAATTTTCTTGGAATCGTCTATCATCCCCGCCAAAGGGTCGTCTAACACACAAAAAGTATCATCTAACGGCCATATTACACAAGCCGCTACAACTGGGCCTAAAAAACATCCACGACCCGCTTCATCTAATCCTGCTTCGACTGTTTCAAAGTCTTCTGATATTCTGAACTCTAAATTCTCTTTAATAGGCATACGAAACGAACGCAGTGAGTGAGTGGACGACCGTCGGGAGTAAAAGACTTTAGGAGGGAGTGAAAGTATACTAAAAATACGTTTATATATATATTTATAGAGTTTAATTAAGACTAACTATAATTATGATTTTGAACACATCTACTTATGCCATATATATGGCCGGTGCTGTAATTGGTACTACTTTAGGAACTATTTTGATAGAAACGGTTATGAGGGAAAATTACCCGAACAGTATGAAACGTCCATCGATTCTTATTATGAACATGACTAAAAAGGTCAGAAAGGGTTGGGAAATTGTAGGAAAATGTGTATTCAAATTATTTGACCCACAATGGTTCTTTGATTTAGTTGAACGTTATTTCAAACCTGTATGGATTTCTATTAGAGACCTGACTAAACCAACTGTACTTTTTGTGATATCGCCATTATACACTTTTAAGGGTTATTTGAAATCTCTGAATATTAGTAAAACTAAAGTACTCAGTCCAATTATTTTAGGAGTTGTAGTTGTGGCTGGAAGTGCTTATTACCCGCAAATTTTAAAATTTCTTAAAATATCTTAAAGTGTAAGGAATAAAACGCTTACTAAGGGGCTATGTACCTAAATAAACCACCATTTGAATTAAATGGAATCACATTCGAGAGTCAAATCCCTGATGATTCAGGACACCTAACTTTGCTGTACCCAGAAAGAGTATATGGAATAACGAATGAAGACATTCCATCACACGCCATACGTAATACAGCATTTGATGATGACTGCGACATCATCCTAAACGATTATTTATTAACACCGTGGTATAATGATAAGGAAATGTTTAAATTAATCAGTCACTTTTCAAAATATCTTGGATGTAGGCGTATATTATATTCGATAGATTTGGGTTATTTGGGAAAAGTATACAATTTCAATTTTTATAAAAGTTAAATCCATTTATCTATCTAAATTTTTAGGTAGTAACTATTAATATCAATTTATTCCTGTAAGGAATAATCGGATCTATGTATTTAGATATTCACACTAACAAGTATATAAATATATATTATTTAAGTGGTTGTTTTAATTATTTAATTATGCTAAATGTTGTACTAAAAACTCTATACCAATACCTACAAATGTACATGCATCTTGTAAAAAACTTATAAAAGGTGATTATAATACATCCATTGTTGATATGTCTGTCGAGTTTTTAAAACTCATAATATATCTAACTGAAGAAATAACTGCACTTAAACTAAAACCGTATCTTTATAAATAATCTATTTAAATTTACCTGGTAAAACTTTTAGGTTTAGGTTATAGTATAACTACGTCCTAAAATATAGTATGACTGTAAGACATTATCTAAAATTAGCATCCAGAGCTACCACACGTGCCTTGAAAATTACAAAGGATACTTCTGTATCGCACCTATCACAGAAATTAACTCGAGAACCTGGAGAATGCCGATTACGCAAATTGTGCGATGGTACTCAGGCTGTATGTGGTACGGCTGGAACTGTTGCAGCAGTTATGTGGTCTATAAAAAATAATGCCGATCCATTAAGTATGGTGTTTGTAACCTGTCTTACAGGATCTGTTTGCGCAGGTGTAGCAAATAGTTTCTGCCGATGCGCATATCCCCGTAAAAATCCTGAAAAGTCTAGTTAAAACTACGTTACTACTACGTACGTAGTACGTTTACAACTACTCTAATAACTCTGTTAGCACATTCGTATGAAAGGCAAACTAATTCACAAAATATATTATTATTATACCCCACATTATTTGAATAATAATGATGAAAAGTTCAAACGGTTAGGTACAACAATTTATAGATTTCAATTAGAAAATACGGAATTTAGTTTAAGGAATGATGTACATTTAAATAAGGTCTCTATAGAACATTTGTGTCATTTTAGCAAGTATATGGGCGCTGACGCACTTTTAGATTTCGGACTATGCCTAATGTTATGTAAATCTGTTTAAATATACCTGGACTATCGTTACTAACTAAGTTAGTAACTACGCGAGTAACTTTACAACTATTCATTACAACTACGTTATGAAAGGCAAACTAATTCACAAAATATATTATTATGACGATGAACTAGAATATTTGCATAATCGAGATGAAAACTCGTTCCAATGGCTTGACCCAACCATTTATAGATTCCAATTAAAAAATACGGGATTTAGTTTATGGATGTTAGATTTAAATATGGTTATGGATATCCCTATAGAACATTTGTGTCATTTTAGCAAGTACTTGGGAGCTGACATAGTTGTAGATTTTGGACAATACCTATCGTTATGCAAATATGTTTAAATATACCTGGACTATCGTTACTAACTAAGTTAGTAACTACGTTAGCAACTACTCATTACAACTACGTTATGAAAGGCAAACTAATTCACAAAATATATTATTATGACGACATTCAAAAAATTGACAAAGGTGGTATTGAATTGCGTCCGATAATTATTAAATTTCCTATAGATCGTTTAGATGACACTAGTATACAATATTTTAAATTAGAAATGAATGAATATCTAAAAATTCCTAAAGAACAATTATGCCATTTTAGCAAGTATATGGGTGCTGATGCTCTTATAGAATGTGGAGTGATATATCGTATGCTTAAATTTGATAAATAATATTTAAAAATATTTAAATATACTTTGGCTCAAATTTTCAAAAGCAGTAACGGTATGGAGCCTGAAAATATTAAATATGGGTGTTATCCAGGCGGGGTTATATTAGATATTGAATTCTGTGGAAATGCCTACACGTACCATTCTAAAATTACAGATATTATATATCAAGGAAAAACTGTTATTATGCACAGCACTATACCTAACGATCCTTATCACGTTTGTGATTTAAACAGTATTGAAGAACTAACTGTTTTGAGAATTATCAAACATCTTGCCAAATATATGTTTTCTGATGTAGGGTCGTATACTATAAGACGTGCTTGGGCTGATAGATATATTGTGGTACTTGATTAGAGTCCATAAAATTCTATGTTTAATTTATAACACTTGTAATATATTTTACATATATCATGGCGAATCCTTTTAGATTTTATATATTTTGCAAAATGTTTTACTATATTTAAAAGTTCATATGGTTTCAAATCAGGATAATTGTATGTTGTTGGTAACGTTATATATAATTGCGTATTTGTAGCACTTATATAATTAGCATAACACAATGTTGAATATAAGACATTACCTCTACGATAATCTAATGGATAGGTTGTTATAGACAGTAAATTATTATAATGTTCACAAATCTGTTTCAGTTCCGGTTCGTCAATTGATGCGTGATTAATTCCATGTTTAGTATTTTAATTGAAATACTAATATATGATTTTACTAGGTATTTTTGGTGACCTTTCTCAAAATAGCGTGGCCCGCTTCGCCAAGCGGGTACTTTTTGACCTACTTTTTTCTAAAAAGTAGCCAAAGGCACATAACTTAACAAAAAGTCTGATTTATATTCCGAATGACATACCCTCCATAATTCAACTCGACCATCGCAATATATTTTGTTGAAACTAGGCACATCCAGTTTCTCGAAACCATCCATATTATAAGTGTGAGTATATATAATAAATTCTTTGAGTGATGACTCTGGTATTTTGACTTCTTTCGGATCTTTTACTTGAACTATTTCACACTCGAATTCGGAATGTTCCAAGTTTTTCTTGATAGTTTGGGCCATTTTTAGATTACTCTTGCAGTCCAAACCATAAATTCTTAAGGCGTTGTGGCTCAATTCTAAATTGGCCAGGATAATATCAAATGTGGTTGTGGCAGTTGGTAGCATACGAACGAAGTGAGTACGAAGTGAGTACGAAGTGAGTACGAAGTGAGTACGAAGTGAGTACGAAGTGAGTACGAGGTGAGTACGAAGTGAGTGTGAGTAATATACATTAATAAATACAAGTATATTTATTAGTTTATCCAATATAGGTTGAGATAGATGTAATTGTTACACCGAATAAAAATCTGGTATCATATTGCCCGTTTGTCGCATTAAATGCATCAGGGGTCCATGTACTATCACCGGGGACTATATAAACTCTATAACCATCCTTTGATAAATTTAATACGCACGATCCGCTGAGAACACCATATCCACTTCCGAAATCTCCACCGTAAATTACAGGAGATAGAACCTCTGGATCAGATCCATCATCGTCATGACATGCCGCGAAATAAATACTTTCCAATGAATTCGGTGTACTGACATACATCTGAACAGTACACATATATATTCCTCGGTCTAGATTAATATAGCGATTATAAGACGTGTCTGTAACAGTTGTACTATTCGCATCAACTGTATCTTTAATTGAGGCATCTATATCAGTGGTACCTCGTAATTGAACCGCAGGACCTAACAATTCTAATCCAGCTGCATCAGTATTAGTGGATTGTTGAGAATATCCCAAAGGAACACACCAATCAGACCACCCGGCTAAAGCAGATTCAGTAAATGTACGATTGGGTATGGTTGCATCACTAGAATGTAGAGTAAAATGCATATATCTTTGGAATCCCGAACCGTAATTAACTAAACTAGCTGTAGAAAATTCACCGTGATGATTGTAATTCTTGAAATAAACTACACCAGGTCGTGTATATAATGATCTCCAGCTACTACTAGTAGCATCATACGATAATATAGTACCAGTCGCCGATACTGTATCGGCTTCCGCGTTGACATTCGTTAATGCACCCAATGTAGACGCCCCGAAAGAACCTTTCTTGATTTTATTTCCGTCAGATGCATCCACAAACAACAATTCGCCATCTAATGGAGTTTCAGTAACAGCCGCGAAAACTACATCACCCTGCAATGTAGTCGTACTTCCTGATTCACCAACCCCAATTGTAGTGGAATTGATGTCGAGTGTAGTAGCCGACACTGTTGTAGTAGTACCCGCCAAAGTAATCGTCGAAGATCCACCGACGCCTACATTAATAGTAGCACTGTCAATATCAGTTTGTGCCGCATCCAGATTGGTGACTGTACCAGCTACGGTTACTGTAGAAGATCCACCGACACCCACGTTAATAGTAGACCCGTCAATATCGGTCTGAGTAGAATCCAAATTGGTCTTGGATCCAGTAATTGTAGTAGTTCCGGACGATATCGAGGTCGATGTGGTAGAGGTTATCGATGTTGAAGTACCAGCAATAGTATTAGTGGTCGAATTAATGGCCGTTGAAGTACCCGCGATGGTATTCGCAGCAGTACCACTATCACCGATTACAGTAAGTTTCTGAAAACTAACCCGGCCTGTACCCTTGGAATCCTCAAAAAAGTTTTGAGTGGCGTATGATCGATTAGTGGCGGTATCATACAACATAGCGCCTAGATTGGCCATTGTACCTCCCGCTACTTCAGTCGCGTCATACTCACGAGTAACTATCGGGGCCAAATTTTCGAATTGATCCACCGTACCACTTTCGCGATCACCCACATATCCTGGCTCACTGGCCAACCACAGATCCTTGGATCGGTCGAAAATAATCGTAGGATTACCCGATACCGGGAATTTGTCCAAGGATTTATCCACTTCTATACCCGAATAATTCAATGGACTTTGCCCGTCGCCAGTTGCACCAGTAACTCCAGTGGATAACTGGATGATATTATCATAGAACGTTGTATTGATTGATTGGACATACGTGGTATTACCCAATACATTCAAACCACCCTTCACTAATACACCTCCCTCGAAAGTGGCCGCCGGACGATAACATGCATCATCTACCGCACACCCGGTCTGATCCAAGAAATTTAATTCAGTCGGTGGGCGAGATGCCGTTGCTGTAACTATGGCTGATGTCCCGGTTTGGCCTTCTGATCCTGAGGCATGTCTCAGGTACACATTATCAGGTCCGGCAGTAGTCTCCAGGACATACTGATGACCAGCCCGGCCACCTGACCGGACCTTTACTAGAGTACCGTTCAACATACGATCATCCGATGTTGTACTTCCACTGTTTTGATCTAGATATTGGACTTCTGACGGCATAGTCCCATCCGAATCCTTTACCAATTTAGTACGCACCAATGTACCATCTACCGCAATCGCGTAAATACCATTTTCAGCCGGATCTTCCTGGGATGTCAGCAAAATCGTCTTGGCATTGTCATTATTCAAAATACCTAGAGTCTTATACAAAGTGAAATATCCGCCACTAGTGAAAACCACCCCAATGGTGTGCTCCAAAGTAAATGTATTGGTAGCACCAGCGTAATCTGTCACCAAACGAATTTCATGGCCGTTGATGGAATCCTGGTACATAACCATATACCATCCATTGTAATAATCATCGACTGATGAAAACTCGCCGACAGTTGCAGTAAGATGTGTGGAACCTACAATCGTAGTACCACTTAGGGAATTGTCTATAGTACCGAATACATACGAATCCTCATCCCAATAAGATCCAGTACCACTGGTCGGGTCCGGATTAAGATTAGCCACATAATACTTACTTCCGATATAATCGCCGAATGCGCCAGTAAGACCTTGCGGACGATATATATCCGGCGGTCCAGTACCTTGAATATAATCCGTCGGGATATAATTCAGGAATTTGACGCGTTCTCCCGGGAAAGTGGCGAAATCTACATCCACCGTATAATTATACCCAGCTGTGATAGTTCCACCCAACGTAACTGTAGACGGTGATTTGTCTGTACCGATTGTTACATCACCTTCCAAAGTGCTATCTCCAGTCAGATAAGTGTCACCGGTGATATACAAAGCCTCGTCGATCGGCGCAAACAACAGATCAGTGACATCCGAGGCATTCGCGTCACCACCAGGCTGGTAAAGATTAATAACCGGCTGTTCTGCAGTGTCTTGTTCAGTAAACAGCCGCATATTCTTGCCGACATTAACAGTACCGCTCAATACCCTGGTGGTCATACCCTCCAATACTCTAGGATCTTTCGAAACCCGCCAGTCACCAGCCGCCACCACATCATAAATAATGCCGTTTAGGGCGGCATTCGGATGATGGTTGACCAATACCCGGTCGCCATCTTGCAAATACACTTCTAAGAGGTGCTTGATACCATTCAAAGAATCATCCCAGACTCCTAGATCCTCTGTTTGAGTAGTAATCGTAGGTGTAGGATTATCCGATTCGTTCAATTCAACCCATCGACCAGTAGAAATGACCTTGTAGTATTTATTGGCCAACTCCGGCAATGGTGGATGGCGTAAGAAAACGACATCTCCGACAGACACATCACCATCTTTTAGAGAGATAGTCCCGACAAATCCAGTGGTACTCACCGGATTGTGCAAACCAGCTAATATCGCGGTATCTGCGTTGGTAGTTTCATATACTACATCCGATCCAGGTGCGCGGGCCCATGTACCGGTAGCACCTCCGAAAAATCCGGCTTGGTTATCCTCATTCGCATAATACATCGCATTCAAGGTATATTCCGGATGATGTTTGACATGTACAATCTCACCTCTTTGCGGATAGGCATTTTCTAAATTGAGTTGACCTCTAGGTGGATTAGTAATGAATTCCTCGTCAGCTGTTGTAGTAGTTATATCCGGTGTAGGAGATCCACCTAGCGGACCAGCCCATGTACCTGAATTACTAGCCGTCCAATAGGTTCCGGCTAAAGTAGGTTCGGTGGCATGGGTTGCGACGAAAATAGTTTGACCGGTTTGAGTAAGTGCCGCCGATAGTGCAATAGTACCTGTTATGGATGTATCTCCAGTAGCACCTAGCACTGAGGTGTCATCTCCGGTAAAGAATACATCAGTACCACTCGAAGTGAGTTGGCCGATTGTTAGGACATCCGGGTCACGGCCAAACGAGTTGGAGTTTTGATTGGCATCGGTTGCACGCAACCATAATCCACTGGATGATCCCGTGGCGCCGAATTTCTCAGTTTCCTGGACAATCCAGATACCATTCTTGGCCGGTATCGGGTCATCCTTGACCAATACCCGCATACCATGTTTGAGTGTTACACCGTCCAGTGCAGTAATACCAGTGACACCATACAATTCCACACCTACCGGGATATCGCCAGGAATACTAGCGGCGACTACCGGGTCTTTAACCAAACCTGGATCAGTACCTGCCCGGATATCACCATAGATTTTGAGATCACTTTCTTTGCTCGGCTTACCTACTGTCAAGGCAGGATCATTTGCGTCATCGTTGCCTAATATAGTGACATCCGAATCAATGGTCAGCTGATTTCCAGTGCGATTGGTGAGTGTATCCGTGGAAATTACACCATCAACTTCGACCGAACCTTCTACGAACAAACTATCCTTGGCCGGTTGGTAATTGAATTGCGAACCATCACTGGAAATATTGGTGTTGAAAGTCTGATTTTGATTGGTCGAGCCCTCTTCTACAATTATTTGCTGATCCTGATTGGCACTTAGTTTGGTCCAATACCCGGCAGTATCCACGGTATACAAACCATTTTCCGAGGCATTTCCGATGATAACCGGTTCGGTGTCATATACAGACCATGATGCAGGCACCGATGGAGGGATATCTCCAGTGTTATTGGCCTGAGCCTGGTAATAAATTCCATCGGTATACAACACAATATCACCGGTTTCATAAGCCACCGCCGAGCCCCATATAGTATAATCAAACGGCAATACCACACTATTTCCACGGTTTTTGACTAGGATTGTATCACCGTTTTGTAGTTGCACCCCATCCAAGGTATATGGGCCAAAGAACCCCAAAAAAGTCACACCGGTGTTGTAAACCGGTGGCGAGGTCAAAGCTGGATCGTATACCGCTGGCATCAATTGCAATTCCGCGACATCCGCAGAGGTAGCCGCCCTGGCAGTTACTGTAGGGAAAGGCGGGAATATTTGGACTGCACCTACGATTTCGGCATTGGTCGATGACGCCCCGTCTTTACCCAGAGTAATCTTACCGCGACTAACCGTAAAAGACCCGTCATCGATGTTTAGAGAAGTAGGGATTAATTCAAACAAGAAATAGTTATCGGCAAATACCGGCTTGAATTCATTGTTCTTGGATTGGAACCCCTTACCTTCATATAGAGTACCTTCATTAACCGGCACGTAAAACCCTTGGGTCAAATCATCTACCGCATCCATATCAGTGGCTCTAACCCACGGAACATCCACAAAGCCAGTTGGTTTAGATGCCGTGAAAATATTGGTCGGGATAACCCAAATACCATTCTCACGAGGGTCGTCTTGCTGCCATAACAACACCCGATCACCTTGGAATACTTCTATACCATCTGTCAAATTTCTAGGCGGTCGGTTAAATAATGGGATATTACCTGTAGATGCGACCCTAACGGGTTGCTTTGGTGAATTATCTTTGGTTACCTGGGTGTTTAGGTCCATAGTGGCGTTTACTGTAACTGTCTGGTTGGGTTCAGATGCCAGACCTAACGTGACATTGCCATTTACTGCAGTATCACCTTCGACTTCTAGGGCGGATCCTAAAGATCTAAAGGTAACCGATGTAAACCCTATCTGGACCGGCGGACTTTCGACTAGATACCATGTGGTATTTTTATACAAAGTTCCGTCTGAAACCTGGACTTTGATATTGGCCACCGACATGAAATTCGGCTGCCTTAGCTCGGTCACACGCTGCAAACGGATGAGTTTGGTCGCGAAATCCAACATAATCACTTCCCATACACCGTTTTCATATTGGGCGGCCTGGGCATTCAATAAGACTATATCCCCATCAACCAGATCTGTAACTCCGTCGAATTGGGCTGCCGTATAATTGAACGAAAACGTATCATTTGCACCAATGTTTGGTATTGGATTTACTGGATCATTAGAAACGGCTCTGGCATCGAAAAATAAGGTGTCGTCTGTCGGGAACGGATTTACTAGAGTATTGCCGATTTCTACTTGCTGAGTTACCGGGTTTTCACCTGCTACCACATTCCCCGAAATCATCTTTCCCCTAATCCGGATATTTTCGGTGTCAATACCACTTCTCACATAAATATATTCGAATTCTTGACTAGTTAATAGCCTACTTTTTATATTTTTCTTTGTAACATTCGGTAACGCCATATCTTAACCGAGTATATATATATATGTGTAATACGTTATATATTATATATGTTACATATATAATTTTTCAAGGTTTTTAGCTGCGACCTCCTCCTAATTGGAACAGTTTGTTATTTAACTTTAGATTTATTCTAGTTAGATTCTCGACCTTTTTCTCTAAAGTAAGTATACGCAGGTCTTTTTGCGCGATTTGTTGATTTACTATATTTGATTGTGGCGCTATAGGTATGTCAAAATAAGGGCCTACGTCTTCTAGTTCTTCGTTACGGCAACATTTCTGAATTATACATCCCATAAGACTGCGTTACGTTGCGTTGCGTTGTTTTACGACTGCGTTACGTTACTTGACTACTTTAATAATAAAGTAGTAAAGTATTATTTAATAAATTTAAGGATGAAAATAAATACATAATCCATTCTTACTACTTCTTTTTGTAATAATGACTCTAGTAGAGTTGTAATAATCACATAGACTTGATATTATATTTACCATTTGATGTGATTTGTACCATCGTCTACGTTTTAAATGTATTTGATCAATCATCTTTATATGTCCTTCAAAATTTTGAATATACGATTGACTAAATCTAGTATTCTTCGTATAAGGAATGTCAGTTACAGCTATACACAATGCATTATTGCTATATCTTAAAGCATACTTGTTAGAAACGTAGACCACATTTAAATCTTTGCGTTTTTCATTTAAACTCTTAATAATGTCATTAATACGTGCATAATTTTCTATACAAACTTCCATAACGATAGTTACTAAAGTTAGTTACTAATTAAAGTTAATATTTCGTTGGTAATTAATATTTGTACATAAAATGTGTAACGAACACTAATTAAAAGTGAATTTTACTAATTACCAGTATGACTGGGTATGAATCTTAATTGCCACCACAATAGTAACATTTACGTTTTTTTGAAACATTTAATATTCCCATATTTACGGGATTTCAAAGCTTTTTCATGTGTTGATATTACCCATATATCATCATTAGTCTTCATATATTTGATAAAAGAATGTGATAACTTTGCAAATTCTTTAATATTAGTATACACATTGTGAAACATAATAACCTGTGGAAATGTACCAAAATTCTCACTAAAATACGATGGTAATATACTTGAATTGTCATATTCTTTAATACTAATTATCCATTTTAACTTATGATTTGTAAACCTATATGAATCTGGTACAATAACTTTGTCGTTGTGTACGAACAACTTTTGCAATTCTTTTCGTAGTGCCATACTAACTTTAGTTAGTAGCGATAGTTAGTACGATAGTTAGTAACTAAAGTAACTAAAGTTATTATTGCGTTGGTAATTAATATTTGTACATAAAATGTGTAACGAACACTAATTAAAAGTGAATTTTACTAATTACCAGTATGACTGGGTATGAATCTTAATTGCCACCACAATAGTAACTTTTACACTTTTTCAGTACAAGACATCATAATGTAATTGTAACGATTTTGAAATACATACACATTCAAATCTTTCTTATTTTTATCTGAATAATACTTGATAAAATGGTATGCACATTTCGGCAAATCTTTTATACTTATAAACCTAGGATTAAGCGTTATTTTTTTCACGTTCTCAGATTTTATAATCCAAGTCTCGTAGGTAGACGTAGGTAAGTCGACATGTAGAACAACCTTTCTATTCCGTTTCTTATTATCTGATATACACTCATGACGATCTTTAAATACAAAAGAGTGTTTGTTTAATTTTTGTAATTCTTCTAGAATGGGCATACTAACATTAGCCAGTATTTCATATAGAATTTCATGCTATATTTCAGTAGAGTACATTTTACTGTTTTAGAACTTTATAACAAACTACTGATGTATCATATAAATATTCTTCATTTACAGAAACTATTAATTTCTCAGTATCATTAGTTATCATATATTTTAGAAAATTATATATTTGTTTAGCGAATGTTTTGATACAAGTACATTTATTATTAACAATCATTCTAGGAGGCATCATATAAAATCTATCTGTGCATTTAGTTAATATTTGTGTATCAGAATGACTAAAATTTTGAAAACTGATGTGAAAGGTCGTATTTGAAAGATAAAATTTATTTACATCAAATTTTCGTATATCTAATTTGGAATTGTTTTTGTCTAGGATTTTTAATTGTTCTAGAATGGACATACTAACGTTAGAAACCTAGTTAAAATTACTAGTTGTACTATTCATCAAGTATATTTAACTAGTTAATATAATACTACTAACGCCAGTATGGGAAAGTTTTATGATCATGTTCAAAATGTAGATTTGTACCCAACTCAGGAAACAAAGGATTATATATTATACTATCATTACGCAACTCTAGCCGCTCTTATATTTTTTGGAATGGCTATGGGAAATGCTCTAGGCGCTTATCAGATATATTATCTGGATGATGGTGTATTATGCGCCTTTACAACTATTGTGTTAAGTATAGTGTGTAGTTTAATTTATTTCACTGGAATGTATCGTAAACTGCGCTGGTTTGAATTGTATGTAAAGAATTTACAGAAAATTGATTAAATAGTCACACGTCTACGCCGTTCACATCTCTGTTTCGGCTTGTCATTACCCAATATGATTTTATTTATTATATCACTAAAAAATTTATATTTGTGTAATACACTACACCAAGTAAATGCCCACAACCCCGCAATAGTAGTGCCTGTTAGTGCGAAACACATCGCTACCTTACCTGCATCTTCTAGATGCTTGGATATGTCCATACGACCTTAGGGAATTAGCGATACGAGTGTAGCGAGTGCTAGTGGGCTATACGAGTGTAGCGAGTCTAATTATATATTAATTATATATTAATATATATTTTTGATTAGGTCCACTTTTTCAAAACAGGTTTTGGTCGGCTTTTTTAAAAGTCTGTGTGGCCCGTTTATTTTTGACCTACTTTTTCTTAAAAAGTAGAGACACACAATTCGACATCTCGCCCAATTAAATCTTTTGCTTCTTCTAATAATTCTGGGATGCATTTCAATACAATTACCCCTACAACTACTGCACCAGCCTTTTCAACTAGATCTCGGGCAGCCTTTAGACTTCCTCCAGTGGCGATCAAGTCATCTACTAGGATAACTTTAGACGGTTCTGAAGAACCGTCGCCCGAAAAGGTGTCCGCCATCATTTCAAAGGTATCTTCGCCATATTCTTTCTTATATGATGCCGTATATGTCTCTCCAGGTAGTTTGCCGGCCTTCCGGATGTGTACGACATCTTTCTTGAATTTCACGGCCAATCCACCACCCAAGGTGAAACCTCTAGATTCTAGACTGACGAATTTATCAAATGTTTTACCGTTTACCCCGAGATTGGTTCTGATCAAATCGGCCAGGTAACTAATCAACAAATTATAAGCCCCTTTGGTATGAAATAGCGGCATTACATTGGCGAATAGAATACCCTTCTTGGGAAAATTCTCGTGATACTGAATCAGATTGCTTAGATATGCATGGATAAAAAAGTTTTTGTTGAGTAGACATCCATATACTGAATCATATATTTGAACATATCTGTCGTTTGCCAACTTTGTGTGGTCAGGCGGAAGAGCGTCCAAAACCTTTACGATTTCACCCTTTTTAGACGATTCAATCCAAGGCATCCAATTATTTGAAGGGATTTGTGGGTGATGCTCGTGGATAATTTGTCCGACTGTGAATTCCATTCCAAGATCAGTGTAATTACCCCCACCGCCGAATCTGGATTTTTGCACAGCTTCATTATAATATTCTAGAGGTACATAGACATTATCCCATACATTCCTTTTGGATTTTTGCGGAATTTTCCACGAAACATTGTTGCCCTGTGATAAAACCAGCTTCATAATAGTTAAGCAACTATCCATTGCGGTTCTCTTATTAGTCGGAGGTGTAATATAATTTTCAATGGCCACTACAATCACTGGATCTTTGGACTTTAACAATTCTGGACGATTGTGTTCAACCCATTCAATTCTCGATTCGGCCGCTCTCAAACCACCGTCATAACCCAACGGCTGATTTGGGATTGATTTGTCCTGGATTTCTACTGTATGAATTGTGAAATCACACTTTAAATCTTTGTTAGTTGATGATCTAACTTCTAACGCCTTTTTCAAGGCTCTTGATTTGAGGTCGGATTTAGAACATAACACTACTTGAAAATTCAAAGGCATATTTATACGAGAGTAAGTTACTTGTAATAATATCTCAGCAGTCCTCTAGGTATTTTTTACCGGCTTTCCTCGCTTGGCGAAGCGAGCCACGCTCGGCTTTTAAAAAAACCGGCCAAAACTCGCATTTGGAAAATCTTTTCACCGGAGTGTAACCCGCTTTTACCCCGATATCGCCTTCGGTCCTAACGGTCCTACGGCTCTTACAGTACGGCCGCTATGCAACCTAGATGTGTCTTCTCAAATTTTTAGAAAAAGTAATAAAAGTCGGAAAACACTTATTCACTTGGCGAAGAGGACCACGCTACTTTTTAGAAAAAAGTAGATCAAAAAAAAAGTCGGAAAAACTACTTAAATGTGATTTGTGCACAAATGGAATAAAATCGTGCACGAAAAAAACGCAAAAAAGTGACACAAATTCGTGCACGATTTTGTTCCATTTTTGAAATCACTCTTTTGGATTTTGAAAATCTTTTAGTGCCAAAATAAAAATGGAACAAAATCGTGCACACACTAATGTGTAGGTGACACTTTTTTGCGTTTTTTTCGTGCACACTTTTATTCCAAAATCGTATTTTATGTTACTAAGTGTTTTTCTGACTTTTATTACTTTTCTAAAAAGTTGTGAATACGCATCTAGGTCGCGTAGCGACCGTACTAGAGGAGCCGTAGGTCCGTTAGGACCGAAGGCGATATCGGGGTAAAAGCGGGTTACACTCAGGTGAAAATAATAGTTTTGGCCGGCTTTTTTAAAAGCCAAGCGGAAAAGCGGGTTGAAAACACTTGTAGGAATGTAACGAATAATGTTAGTATACTTATGAGTATTCATACATAGATATATATGACAATGGATATGTCAATAGATATACAAACACCTAGAGCATTTACTTCTCCTAGAGAAGTTGAATTGAAATGCAGAGTGTGTCTAGAAAATGATGGATTGTGTAATTTAATAAGTCCGTGTGATTGTGATGGGAGTATGAAATATGTGCATCTAAAATGTATTCAACATTTTGAAACTATATACCAACATGCCAGTAGAGGTACTTGCCCAAATTGTAAATCGGAATATAACGAAACATATACCCCTCCTGCAAGTATCGTTTATGAGAGTGTAAATCTAGTGCCTGAAATACCAAGTGTACCAGTAATTACTCGACCAGAGACTCCTATGAGTAGTGTGTGGAATGATTCCATAAAATTTTTAGGATTGTTTTCATCGGTGTCACTATTTACATTTTATTTACTGTTGGTAGGTGGAGAAATAAAACAAATGGCGCAAAGTGATAACTTGACTCCATCCGAGATAAGTGTTGTTATGGCTTATTATATGGTGTGTGTATTATTTTATGCAGTGTTAATATTTGCATATTACATGAAGAAAAACAGAAATTTGTCTGTAATGAAGCACATGTATGTAATCACATTTAGCAGCATTTTCGTATTATTTTCTGTAATTATGAGCGCAATTGTGATAGGCGTGATGACACAACATTATAAAGGATTTAAAATATCGTTCATTGTAATATCCGTCCTAAATACTATAGGGTTAATTGCATGTATTCGGTTAATTTATAAAAAGGATAATCTACGGATCGGTGACGCTACTCGAATCGTTTAATTTATATTCCAACAACTTTATTCTATTTTTCAATAAATCCATTTCGGTCATTTCAACAGGTTCTGGATATATCTTGCGATATACCCATTTTCCCGAATAATACGAATAATATAATGTAGTATATGCTAATTGTCCTGCGTATAACGCGGCCTCTGCCGCCAATAAAGTCAAAGTTGCGATGATCATACGAACGAAGTGAGTGCGGAGTGAGTGAGTGCGGAGTGAGCGAGTGCGTAGTAAATATCGTCAGTATATAAGTAAAAGTAGTTTTAATAGATTTTTAGAGGACCCGTCTCCGGTTAAATATACGCACATTTTCTTTATGGTTCCAATGCATTTTATAGCAATCTTTACTACAGAAGTTTTTGAATTGTTGGTACTTTGTTATCAAGTGTTTTTTGTTACACTGTTCACATACATATCGTTCACCTGAACACAATTTCCTTAAAAAGTCTTTTAGTTTGAAATGTTTTATTTTAAACATAATGTTTATAATACTTATTAGTATAATATAAGATAATACTATTTATATATATAAATATAATATATACTATAGTAAGATAACTATCTATATATAATATCCCTAAAATACTTATCGTAATATATGTCTCGTAAAGAATTTCTAGTACCACCATGGTTTAAAACTGAAATGTGTGAATTTGTTAAAAACGGTATAGTGTGTCAACATGCATCACAATGTTTATATTATCATAATGAAGAACAACGACGAAGACCTCCAGTAACAGGCATCATAAATGAACTAGGTACAAAGACATATTCTTGGAAATATATCCCCAAATGGTGCAAACATCTACAGCCTGACAGTGTTGGGAAAATGCCTAAAAAATGCCCCTTTGGCGATAATTGCTACTATGCACACACTCTTAATGAAATATTATACCATCCCCTGTTATATAAAACCCGGAAATGTAAGAATGGTCTTGGATGTAAACGTATAAATGTTTGCGCATATGTCCATATTCTTCCAGACGGCTCACCTGCACTTCACGCTAGCAAAAACACTTATCCTCCACTTCCTCCTCCAGTTATATTACAAAATCCTCGAAATATTAATCCATATTCTATATTAGATTCCGCAAAACGTTCTTAAAATTTACAATTAAATTTTAAAACCAGGTTCGTTTTGTCATGTCCAAGTATGTTCTATGAGGTAGCTTACTAAAAGGTGTGTAATTATTATAAAAAACGTCAAAAGGGTGAAGGGAAAAATTTTGAATGTGTAGAGTTGGAAGAGTTTCAGTCTCTTGTTGATCCATACTTTAGTAAGTACTTATTTACTTATATATAAGTAAATATTTCAAGGTACGCGAGCTTTAGCTCGCCGCGTGGCGCGCTTCGCTAAGCGCCTAGCTCAATACAATAATCATCAAAATCGTGAAAACATATGCAAACACAAAGGAAATGGTTAGAACCTTTCCTAGGTGATTTTGCACAGCTTCTTTATTAATCCACCCGGCTAGACCTGGACGTTCTTTCGGATTGTATTTCGCCTGTACATCCACTAAGTATTTACGAGCTGGTGCCGATACTCCGACGTGATGTCTAGTAACGGTGCTGGACGTTGAACTTCCCGAAGAGCTCGAACCTGACCCACTTACACTATCTGATCCTGAGGCTCCACCGTCGTTCACTTCACCATACGATCCACTAGAATATGAACTAGTCGCATCATCAGAAGCAACGGCCCCGCCATAACGCTTTCTACGTTTATCCCGGAGATCTATTTCACTCATCATCAAAGTCTTTTCGGTGATATTAGGCTTTTCCCCGAATACATCATAATCGATTGAAAAGGTGAAATTCTTGGCCATTTCATCTGGCCGGAGCTGCCACATCAATTCCGCCTCGATACCCTTGATGGTTTTTGGCGCCAATTCCCTAGAACCATCAGAATATACCTTGTAGACATCAATGTCGTCGATGGTATTCTTACGGGCGAATCTCTTGGTGGTGTATTCGATATAATACAAGGCAAACATTAAGAAAATGAACGATAGATCTGTGATGGTGAACTTGTCCAAAATAGTCATATAATCCACAATCGGGATATCATTGGAAAACCGTAGAGCAATTCTGGCGAATAAACACGATAATCCATACCCAAATCGGACACCTAACGAATCGGCTGCCTTGAGCAACAATGCGGCTGTACTTAGGATAACAACCAACATATTCGGCGTCAGAATCGTGATCAAGGTTTTGGTTGGTTTAAAAGTATAATCCAGGCCTGCGTGAATTTGCGTGAAATTTCCCGTGGCATATTCCTTGGTTGTCACTATATCTGGACGGGTTGTTAATTTCCATTTTGAAGTAACTTTGATATCTTCTTCTAAAGTCAAAGCTCCACCTGGCATAGGTGCGAACACTAAATCTTTGGTGGTATATCCATAACTTTCCATTCTTATATTAAGCTTCAAAGTACTAAAAGGATAATTGGAAACATCAATAACATCTTTTAGTTGGACTGAAATGTGCTGACTAGTAAAACATGTACCGTCTGGATAAATTCTCAAATAATTAGATGATAATATAGCATCAAGACTCATACTATCAACAAAAAAATTGTCAGGCAACCAAGCTGTATCGTAAATAGTTAGCTTGATATATCCTTCCGGACCTGCATAAATAGGATTGTAACACAATCTCTCATCTCTCCATTGTTGTCTTAGAAATGAATTTATTCTATAATTTTGATCGTTATAATTCATTTCTGTTAAAGCTGTGATGTGCATATTAACCAATACTGTAATAGGATCTCCAGTGAAACTTAGGACATTTGTTTGAGATGAATTTGTAACATATGGCCGAACTCTTCGATCGTATGTTGTAGAATTAAACAAATCATTCACAACACGCGTTATATCTGTTGTTATTCTGTTATTACACTCTGGTGCCGCTGATGTAGAACCTATCAAGGCCAACACACCTAAAAATCCCAATACCGTTTTCCAAATTCTCATAGAAATTTATTTGATTTATTTCTTTATTTGATTTATGTCTTTATTAGTTATATTGTTAGTATACTTGTAATATACTAGCATATAAGTAGATTTATTCTACGGATGAGGACATATGTACAACTTCTTTGGTAAGGTGTAAAACCAATTTAATGTAATTTGACATAATTTCTTCGCAATTCCCCGGAGTATATTCGGCGGTTACCAACTTTAGTACATACTCCTTTACAGTAGTAGGCATACCTAGATCAACCAGTTTAAGTTGTTCAGTATACAATTCAGTCACATCATAAAAACGTTTTTTACTGAGCATACCATCTGCCCTAAACATGTCCTTTTGAGACAAATTGTTCAAATATTTTCGATATATTTTGATTTTGGTTTCCATGATGGTGAGATAATAGTATTCTAGTTTTTAGTATAACTATTTTTAGCTTTATTTCTAGATTCTTTTAAAGTTTCAAAGAGTTTGTGTAAAGTTATGTAAATAGAACCTCTTGGTTCTTTAACGTGTGCATCGGTAACGGTATCTCTAAGAGAGTTTACTATATCTTTTTTGGTAATTTTAGATTTCATGTAAGTATATTTATATTTCATAAATAAATATAAATACTTTTTTGATCTGTCAAAAGTAGTTATTCTTCACAATTAAAAAAGAAAGTCTGGAAAAGACGCCCAGTTTCCTTGGAATCGCCAAAGTATTTCATGCTGCGATGGTTAAAACGACCATTGAAAATGACGCAACGGTTATACTTGTTCCCTACATAATCCACTAGTTCCCATTTGTCGATATCGTTGGAATCGGCATCGAGCTGTTTCTTGTCTTCTTCGGAGGTATCTTCGCGAATTTCTAAAAGTCCGGTAGATTTATGTCGGAAAATGGCCGTACCAGCGTCCAAAGGTGCGTCAGGTGTTAAGAAAATAAGGGCGGAATAATCAGTACAATCCCTGTGAACCCATGAATCATGTTCGGCCAAAGTATATTGATAAGATCCATTGTATTCAGTCGGCCAATAGGTGATCTTTTTACCCATAATCTTTTCGAAACGTTCCTTGTCGGATTTGGTGGCATATGATTCGGTTCGCGCTCCAGGAAAATTGCCGGTTACATTGAAATCCTGCATCAAAATAAAATTGCGATACACATCCGGAGTATCATGGAAATCATCAATGACTATAATATTTGTTTTCATACTTGTGAGTTATTTTAACTGATATACGTTTATATTATTAAGTAAATTTCACTTTTAATTAATACTATTAGTATATTATTACTGAGTACACTGCGCACATACTAAGTATATGAACTCTAAAATACCTCCACCGTCGCATACCAAAGACGAAACTCCGAGTCCGGACGAAGAAGTACTATCAAGGCTAGGTCCATATACAAATACAGAACGCCGAAAAGAATTGTTGGAAACTATCGCCAAGAATGATCAAAAAATGAAAGAATATGCCGAAACTCACAAACTTTCAACTGAAGGATCTGGTAGGGCATTAAATTATGGTACCGGTATCACTAGTTCAAAAGAAGGTCAAATGAATGCATTAAAGCGTTTTCGACCAATTTCCAAAACTACTGCCGCGATGGAATCCGAAAAAAGACGACAACTTAGACGTAAAGCAGAAAATGAGATATATGCTAAAAAGAAACAGGCCGCTGCCGAATTGGCTAAGAAGCAACGAGCGGAACGCGCCAAACAAGCCGCCAGACTAGATCAAGGACAATTAAGAGAACAACGTCAGAAATTTTTAGATAGATTTAAATAAAACGCTTTTTGAAAAACGCTTTTTGAAAAGCGTGCCAAAAACGCTTTCAATCATCTAAATAGTTATTAATATCAAAATCATCTCCATACAAATAATATTGCATAACATCTTCAATCACAAGTATCTTTGTAACGGGCGTACGCGTACTCGTACACATAAGTGTGTTAATATATTTAGCATAATGTTTTATAGCGTTGATGGGTTGTAAGCCAATTAAGTCATAATTGATAGCAATAAAACTATTACAGGGTGGGCGCGGGCGCGGATAAAATTCAGTATTTGTAGCAAATTCATTTGGATATATTTCAACTGGTGCTCTTTCTGTTAAGGAAATTCTAATGTGGTTGTGTATATAATTTCCATACTGTAAGTATTATCCTATATAATACTTTAAGTAACTAGTCAAGTAGATTTTAAGTTGTAAAAGTTATATATTGTGTCTGAAGCTGTAAATATATGAAATAAATTTTTGTGATGTTTAGTATAATATTTAGCAAAGTGTATCGCGTGTTTATGATTTAAACAACAAATTGTTGCGATATCATAATAAGTAATTTCACTATTACTATATTTCCAATGTGGATGAATCTTAAAATCTGCAATTTGAAACCCAACCTTTTGACATATAGAACTGTCAACAAATTCTGCACGTTCAATAATTTTACCTAATTTTACATCTATTTCAAAAGGCATAGTACTAGTAGTATACTAGCGCTATTACTAGTAATAGCTTAAGTAAATTTAGTTGCAAAAATGAATTCTATAAATTCTATTGAGATTTTTTTTAATAGTTATATGTGTAACAACATTTCCATGATATTTAGAATAATATATTAGATCTTTGACAGTTATTAATTTTAATACATTATAATTTACATGGCAATCGTTAAAATAACTTTCTATTAATGTGTTGTAAATTGTTGGCGTAATTGCAAATTTTCTAAAAAAATATTTTCGATGTGTTTTGTCTGAACACTCTCCATGTGTATCAAATTCATACTTTTCTCCAGTTTTAACATTAATTACATTCATATCAAGTTAATTAGTATACTCGAATACTCGTGAGTAGATTTAACTTAATATCCTTATACTGTAGGATCGGTAAAAAAGTGATATTTGTAGTAATGGTATATAATGTATGATATTTTTTTACCATAAGTTTGAGTATAATATTTAGCGTAATGAGCAGCATCTTTCATATTTAATGATAATAAAACACAACCATTTGCATATACTGATGAACTAAAATTTATAAATGATGAATTACTGGTTGAATAGTTTGTTATTGCAAATCTATTTGTACAAAACCCATTTATACTACTATCACGCTGATCTTTATATTTTCTAATTTTACCAGTTTCTAAATTTAGTTCACAGTATATATTCTTAAACTCATCTAGGTCGTGACTCATATGTATATATATATATATGCGTGTGTATATATATACATATAGAATACAAGTAAAATTAACTATATAGGCCTATATGGATCATAATACATTTTATCATATTTTAAAAGTTCTTTTCTGAAATCTAATATGTCATTATAGGAACACCCATAATTTGGAAAAGTTTCATAAGTGTTTGTATGTAATACACAAATTTTCGCTTCACTATCACATCGTATGTTTCGAATCTGATTTTTGTTATATAAAATATCTCGACAAGGTAAATATATAAAGTTTTGATTTTGAGTTTGGTCCATAACGTAGTTCTAGTTCTAGTTTAGTTAGTACTAGTGTAGTATACTAGTATACTAGTATATTTAACTCAATTTTGGTCCGCTTTTTTAAAAGCCGCTAGCAGCCTCTAAGCCTTAATACTAAATGGATTGTGGATTGACTTTGAATGTTATAATCAGACACTGATCGAGAATCTTCCAGTTGTTTACCATTAAATATCAAACGTTGAGAACAAGGAGATATCCCGTTATTCATATAAGTCATACATTTTAACATATAGATAGAGTCGTTTGCATTGACATATACTGTATTAACAGAACCGTCCAATTCATTGATAAATACTTGATATCCACCCTTACGTGGTTCTTCTAAGGTATAGATAGACCATACCATTTCCATACCATTTCTAGCTCCAGGTTTGAGTTGTTGGAAAAGTTGACAGTAAATAGTTTGTGTTTTGATGATTGCTGAAACACGTTCTTCTTCACTCCTACCAGAACCCAATGGATTGTGTGGAATAATTGAGGTAAAGCGTGTGTGATTAATCGAACCACAATAAAACAGATTAAATAAGCAACTACACGCATAAGAATATTCCACAGGATTTAGCAAAAAATGATGCCAGATCTGATCTAAATACGGCGGAGGAGATAATTCCAGAGTTTGTGAATCAAATGTTTTACCGTTAGATCCATCTGGATATGTATTGCCATTGTTACGATAACACATCCACACATATGCCAATTTACATGACAGAAATTCTAATAAGGTCCGGCCTAAATCTGTCGGAGTCTTTCCATTCAAGTGACCTTTGGTCCCCAATCCAGTCTTTTCAAACATTTTCATCACCGGATTCAACATAGTATCGAAATCAATGGTTTGTAGTAGATTGTCAATCACACATACTACATCTCGCGTCCATTGCGAATAACGTACTAAAGGTTTTTGTGGATGGATATGTACACGTGTGAATAAATCCTTTTTGGTACATCTCTTTGGAATCGACCAATTTTGTGTTGCGCAAATTTGTATAAGCTCGGCTTTAGTAATTTGGGTATAACATCTGTCTAATAGCGCGATTTGATGCGTGGGTCTAAGATATGATCTGGGATCTCTCCCGACCGAAAGCGTATTGCTGATAGTGTAGTCCATACGATCGTAGTGAGTGCGAGTGTAATAAGTATACTACTATAGTATACTACTATACTAGAATGGTCGAGTATATTTTACTCAATAAGTCTATAAATATTCCTATAATCAAAGTCATGTAAAGAACATCCAAAAACCTTTACAATGCAAGCATATGATGGACCTCTACCGTTGGTATTAATCAGTTTAAATAAAATCATTTCGAAAAAATCTTTGGTTACAGTCATAACATTTGTAGGACTAACAGATCCAGTCATAATAGTGTTTACAGGCATTCCACATCTATCTGATATTATACAAATTTTAATGTTTCTATGACGTGTTGATATAACTTTAAACAATTCATCATTTCCTTCTGGATCAAGATATAATGTTAACCCTTCAGGATATTCTGTTTGACTATTAATAATTTTACCCGACCTCAATTTCATAATGTAAGTGTCCTAAATATTATACTAACATTTATAATATTAAATGTAAAAGTATTTTACCAATCTATTTCTTTATTCAATTCTGAATTATATTTACCAGTAAAACAAGTGTCGCAAACCCTTTTTGGGGTTCCACTAGGACTCCCGTTAGAAGTCCTAAAAGTAACTGGATCAACACATTCATCTACATCAAGATATACCAAAGAATCTGCGTTGATATATTCACGGATATATTCGATTTGTCGGTTGGCATTTTTTTCGCTGGCGATAAGTTCTTCTACGGTAGGCATATCTACTCCATAAAAACAAGGATGGGTGATCATTGGAGATGCAATCCGGATATGTATTTCAGCACACCCGAATTCGCGAAGGTTGTGTATCAAAGTTTTCAAGGTATTCCCGCGAACTATCGAATCATCTACTAGGATAACCTTGCGATTTTTTATAGAATCGTCGAATCCGTATTTAAGTTTGCACATATCTATGCGTTCTTCATTCGAAGGCATGATAAATGTGCGGATATTACGTTTTTTGGAAATACCTTGGAAATATTCTAGACCGTTCTGTTTGGCGTATGATTGTCCAGTAACTATTCCGCTATATGGCACACCTATTACTATCGCGTTTTCAGGATCTTTATGGGCCGATTTTTTGGCCAAAGTTTTTCCATAATCCACCCGGACTTTTTCGATTTGTATAGACCCGAATGACGATGCAGGATTCATGAAATATATATATTCGAACAAGCACAGTTTCAAAGTATCGGATGGATATTGAAAAACAGTCTCGAATTTTTTATCACCACACTTTATTAATTCTCCGGGTTTAACTTCACGAGTGTTATAATCACCTAAATATTCCGATGAAAATGTGTGATTATCCACATAAATTGCCAACGGTTTATATCCATACCTGTCCCGGATCAAATAAATGGCGTCGGCGACTAAAACACTAATACAATAAACCCCTTTTACTGTTTTCATCAACTTTATCAAAGTAGTCTCGATATCATCCGTGGATTGTTGTATGAAATCCCGGATAAATTCCACGTCAATCCCGGCGAAACTTGCGTGACATCTAGGAATATTCCCGTTAAATGCAATCGCAAATTCCCCGCCGTTTACCAAATGGCCTTTTAAAGGATGCGCTAAAAACTTTTCTTTATTCCCCGAGGTAGTATAGCGGACATGACCGATAGTTAGCCGGGTGCGCTTTGCACATTCACTTGGAGATACAGGCAAATCATTTACTTTTCCTTTGGTTTTTATTAATTTAATTTCTGAATTTGATTGGCGGATATAAGCTATCCCGGCAAATTCCTGGCCACGATGCTGTATCATTCGCAAACCATCCAGGGTTTTCTGGAGATACACACCCGACGAAAACGAGCCGAATATTCCGCACATACGCTAGTGAACTTCAATGAAGTTTAGTACAGTCACTAGTGTAACGTAGAGTATATACCTTAAATGGGTTTTTTTATCAATGTTTTCACGAATTCCAAAAGATTTTTAGATAATACTGGGCCAAGTGCCGTTTTACGCCCAGGGATTTTCATTTTTTTCAAAACATCAACAGACGCTTGCTCAACGAATGCAGTAGCGTCTGGATATAATTCAACCAAATAATCGGCGATTTGTTTGGTCGATCGTGGGATTAGTGTCAAAGTATCGCGGAATATCGTTTGCGGTGTCGAGGTCAATTTTTTAATCTGGGATTGAGACATCTCGATAATTTCTTGAGATTTCGGGTCTAATTTGCCGTTGATTAAGAATTTATCCACCGATTTGCACAAACTTTTCAAAAATTGGGCGGTCTCTTTTAGGGATTTCGTCTGATATATCATCATTCTATCCCGGACAAGGGTATTAGTTAGGGCCGAAAATAAGCGTTTACGTTCCGAGTCACTCCATACATCGTCCGGAAACCGTTCCATCAAATAGATTACCCTTTGCGGCGCTAAACCTGATGATTTAATACGGGCTTTCTGTTCTTTATATCGGCCGTCCTTTATCGATGCCTCCAAATCACCGTCTGCTTTTCTTTCTATCAGATATTGCACATTTCCATTTTGAACTATTTGAATATCACCTATATCCAACGGCTTTGTTTCAAATGTGATGTTTTGCGTTTCACATTCTTTAATCAAGGCGGTTTCATTCGGCGTGATAATTAATTTAGTTTTATCGGGCATACGAGCGTTAGCGAGTGTGTTAGTGAGTGAGTTCGAGCGAAAGGATTGTGTAACGACACGAGCGTTAGCGAGCAAATTCGAAAGAGTATAAAAACACTTAAGGGTATAATGTTAAACAAATTTAATTGTCCCTTGAACAAAACGGATTTTTTGCGACGGAAAGCTTTTTATATAGCGTCGAATGAAATCCAAAATCAAACTTGACGATGACGAAGATGAATGTGTAAATGTATCCATATCCTCTAATACCAATAAACAACACCTATATACAGACCTATTAACCAAAGACAATAAGCAACATTGTAAAATACGTATTCCCCTATTTACCGATTTTTGTACTATTAATACCGATAAAGAGATGCCATCCAAAAGCGATTATGCATGTTTATGGTGTGGTCTCAAATTCGATAATAGCCCATTCTTTTTACCTACCGCATATAATAACCGTAAAGATCTATTCCATATAACCGGCAATTTCTGTATGCCTGCATGCGTAATTGCATATAATCAAAACTGTCCCGACAGTATCTCTAATAAACGCTCCGGGATCATTAGCATGTACCATAAACGATTATTCGGCAAATATATACCTATAAAACCGGCACTTAATCGACAATTCCTGAAATATTACGGTGGATATATGGAAATCGAGGAATACCGCAAAACCTTTCTGGATACTGATACTGAATATCGATATACTGGTATAAATGTCCTGTATTTATTTCCAATAGTTGAAGAAATTCAAACCATTGATTACATCAAACTCAACAATAAGAATTATACCGAATATAACGAAAATAATGAAAAGATCACCCTCAAGGAATTCAACAAACAAATGAAAACACACGCCAGCAAAACTAAAAAGAAATTGTCCAAAATGGAGGCATTTTTGGTATCTGGTTAACCACTTTTTCACAAAAAGTGGGTCAAAAACTATACTTAAGATAAATTTATTGATACTACTTTTTAGGAAAAAGTAGGTCAAAAACTACTTTTTATATATTTGTAAAGAGTAGATTCACAACGCATCCAAATTCTTATAATTCAACCCTCGTTTCTCAATCGCACCGTCGCCAACCCACGCAACCCGACAATAAACACATGTAGGTGAGCCTCTGGAAACGTCACACCATCTTTTGAAACACTCTGAATGGATAGAATTTCCACATGAAGATTTACACCAAACTAGATCGGTAGATCCTAGAAGATTATCCATGCAAATAGGACAATCATCTTCTTCAGTTAACGGACGTTGGGGTTGCGGTTTTGATCCCGGGATGTCGCCACTACCCAAAGACTCCAGATATTTCTTTTGAATATCATCACTAACCCTAATAGATGGGTCAACAATGGCTGGGATATTATTAAACATATCCTGGATTTGTTGTTCTGTATATTTTTTGACATCTTCCATACCATCCTTTAGTTTCATAATTTTCAATAACACGAAATATATGTGCTTGCATCTGTTATATCTAGTAGTATAATCCGGGCATGTACACTTGACTTCACTAGGAGATATCCGGACGTTGTATATATTATTCGTAGTACCTACTACTTCAAATTCTTTGACGTTTTCATCCGAGCTAGCGTCCGGAACATTGATTAAATAAATGCGTTGCCTTTTGGCACGTTCTTTGCGTTCTTGTGCTTTTGATAACATACTAAGTGGTTACACGAGGTGGTTATACGTTAGTATACTAACGTACACGTTTACATTTAAATGACTTTATTACACCATATCACTGGGTGTTGTTGGTGTACGTGATACCCTAGGGACACTGTAAAGTGGGTGGAAAGGTTGTGATATTCTGCGAGAGTTATTACGATTGGAAGTATAATTCATATAACACCCTATCATCCAACACACGAAAATTAGCAACAGAACTGCAAATGCTGAAATATATGTAACGCCGATATAACTGATCATAATAAGTATTACTTGGTAATACTTGATCAAAAATCCTTGCGCTAAGGTAAATTTTACTTGGTTTTACTTTTTACAAAAATACCACAGTATGGATGTTGACACCCTCAAAATAAAGTGTAAGGGGCTGAGTTATGACTATAATATTACCAAATTTAATTGTGAATTTGTGATATGTCATGGTGATTATTGTAATTCATCTGTAATCTCTTACTTTTCAATTATACATAAATGTTATAGAGTAGATAATCAATTTTATAACATTCTTGAAAGTTTTTGCAAATATTTAGGATATTCTAGATTAATGTTTAGAAATATAGGATTTGATGATTCTACCGATATATACTTACAACCATAATCTAGTTAAACTTATTTGGGTTCTTATAGTATCTGTGACATAGTACTAGAACACAGTATGGATGTTGACACACTCAAAAGAAAGTGTAAGGGGCTGTGTTATGACGGTAATATTAACATAGATAACGCCCATTTTATAATATATCAAAATGATACAATCGAAGTATGGCAATTTATATCTACGAAATTTTTATTGTATGGGGTTGAAAATAATTTCAACATGAAATATGTAGATATTGATAATCGATTTTATGATATTCTTAAAAGTTTTTGCAAATATTTAGGGTATACTAAAATCAATTTCAAAAATTATGTTAGTGGAACTGATATATTTTTACAAAGATGATTTAGGATCTCCGTGATTTTTTAGATTCTTCCATTTAAATAAAGGTAAATCTTTGCACACATATTTATCTTTTTTGACATTCCCATCTCGAATTGAGAATCCATGATACCAGGAATCTACGTAAATGATAGGACGATGTGACATATATTCCATATTGCTTAGGTCAAAATAATGGGAATTATGGCCTTTAGAACAGCACCATCCACATTTTCTCTTGGAATAATTTGTCCAATTGTGTGAAGATATTCCTACAGGTCTTTCAAGTGTAGAATTATAATGTACTTTGAAACATTGTTGATCTTGTACCCGGCCATATTTACGTTTGCGATAGCATGCATATATTTTATCTGATATTAACGTGAATGGAACGTGTTCATTATTCCACACAACGGTGAATAAAACCGCCTTTTCATCTGGAATAAATTCCGCAATCATACCTTGCGGCTTTTTATGACGTTTGAAAAATTTGGGTTGGACTAATATCGGAATCAAAAACTTTTTAATGCCAAAATATTCTGCAGGTGTTTCTAGGGGAACGCAATCGCGTTCAAAATGTATTGTTGTGTCTTCTTTTTTGGTCATATGAACTAAGAAAGTTAGTTTATTATAATAGTATAATATACTATTATATAATATACGATGTTAAAGTGTCCTAGAAATGGGTGCTCATTTTCTAGTGATGACCGGATGGTATTGGCCAAGCATTCGGTAAAATGTTCGATAAAATCGGTGTCTCATCCTAAACCAAAACCGAAAATCCACCTAATCGTACAATACTATAATGAAAAGAATCCGGACAGACTTAGGGAATTGGAGACGTGTTTGGATAAAAATCTAAATAATCCCTACGTTGGTATGGTGCATAACCTTCTAGAACCGGGTGTGATCGTCCCAGAAAAGTATGAAAAACATCCAAAATTCAAAACCCATGAGGTCGAGTGGGTTAAAGGCCGGATGACTTATTTGGACGCATTTAAATTCGCCAACGCACATTTAAAAGGGTGTGTTGTAGGTGTAATTAACCTAGACATTTACCTAGTCGGGGATGCCTGGGCCGCCGCCGGTGACGAGGTGAATGTGAATCGGGTGATGTGCCTGTCGCGTCACGAGGTCAATCTGGCCGGACGGGTATGGTGTGACAGTGAATTCATGCGAGGATGGGCCCAAGATGCGTGGATATTTAAATCGCCGATCCGGGTGTCTGATGCGATGGACTTTTCTGTGGGAAATTGTCCTGGATGCGATAATCTAATCGCCGGACTTTTACGCCGACTAGATTATGATATTATCAATGACGCCTATAAATACAAAATATATCATCTGGATCGATGCCGGAAAACTCAGTCCAATAAACCGGTATTTACCAAAAGCACTGATTGGCGGGCATCTGAACAAAAACATCTATATTTCTTGGCTTGTCCTAAATTCAATTACCGTGACTATTCTGCCAAATCACGTAAACGGATTCGTGGGGCAAATCAGTGTTGGAAAGATCCGAAAACTCATACACACTAAACTACTTTTTAGGACACATAGTGTTAGGTCAAAAATATTTAACTAGAACTACTAAAATATTAATGAGATTCATACTTTATTTACACTTATATAAGGTACTAGCACACATTCAAGTAAATTTTAATTGGTTTTAGTTAAAGTTTAGGAATATAGGGATATATCCCTAATATATATCTACTTTACTATGCGTTTAATAATCTAACAAGATCATCCAACGTCTTTTTTGATACTCGACCAGTTGCATAATATGCATTCCCTTGGTCAAGAAATTCTTTTTTAGATGCATTGGACCATATGACATCCTTATCATAAAATTTCCGCATAGATGCATACATTGGGGTAATAAATCCAAACCCGTTAGGATTTATCTGCATTTCACCTTGCCTCCATACATAATAATAATGCGGTTTTATGGATTTCGGTATAGGTTTTTGGCGATTTCGCCGTTTTTGCTTTAAAGAATTGGCCATACGATACGAACAAAGTGAGTAACGACTGGAAGGAGTTAGGGAGTAACGAAGTGAGTGGCGAAGCGACTGGCGTAAGTGTCTAATTTTTAAACTTGAAAGTAATTTTAACATTTGGGTTGAATATATAAGTGTGATTACACCCATTATCCGGACATTTTAACAAAGTTGTAGATAACGGACATTCGACAGTACGCCGTGTAGGATAAAATCCTGATATAATATCATTAACTTTTAAAGACTCAAAATATGCATTCCACACATCATCTCTAAACGTGTGCCCACATCCCTTCAGAGTTTGCCCATTAAATATATCAAAAATTTCTCTACCCCTTAATGGAGGTAAATGATTACATTTTTGAAGACTCATGTAAACACCTGCTGGTTCAGGATTTTTACAGTACCACACTGAATGGGGAAGGTTGATTTGTTTCATATTATACGATTTTGCTAATGAACTATCAGCCCAAACATTCAAATCATTTTTTTAATACAGTCCAAGTGCCAGATTTTATTGGTTCGATAAATTCGTATTTAACTGTTTCACATCCAAGTTTACTGTTACACTTATGATAATTTTGCGACATCATCTTTAATTTCTCTTTTATTTGCGCATTTTGTAATTTTTTAAGTTGTTCATTGATTTCTTCCGGATTATTGTTTTCAGAATCCGATATAGGTATTAATCTTTGCTTTCCTTTATTTTTTTTAATTGGAGTTTCTTTCGAGTCGTCTACGGACTCGTTTGCGAACTCGTTTACTGATTCGTCTACGGACTCGTTTAAAGACTCTCCAAAAGATTCGTCGCCTACTGGATTTTCTTCATCATCTGATACAGAACGGTCGTCTTGATCTATATTACCCATATAATCATCGTCCATCTCATCAACACTTCCACCCTTCTGGAAATTGGTTGATTCATTTAATTCTTCGGATGTGTTGTCAATTTCATTAGATGAGTCCATACGACACGAGCTTGCGAGTGAGTTAGCGAGTGAGTTAGCGAGTGGCGAACGAAGTGAGTGCGAAGTGAGTTAGCGAGTGACGAACGTACGGTAAATGTATAAGAATATAATATATGCGATATATATAATTAAGTATATAACGTATCTAAAACATGAACGAACTTTATGACACGGATAAGGGTATGGTGGTAAAGCCCAAGAGCCATAATTATAAGACCGAAATTGTTGTTGTGAATAGCTTTGACCGTTTGAATAAAGCCACCACGACTCCTTCGGAATATACTTTTGATATTAAAGAAAAATTTCATGGAGTGGTTTCCGCCGAAATTATTTCGATGAACTACCCCAACAATCCTTTGCAAAAATATGAGCCCTATTTATACCTAGAAGTCCAACAATTCGGGGAAAATTATAACAAACGTCAAATTAATCCAGATAATACCAACCCATTAAGTGTGCAATTCCCGTTGAAAGCCATTGGGACGATTGCCCCTACACGTATTGTAGGAAATTATCGGTATATTGATGATAATGCGGACCAACTCTTACCCATAAAATGGTTTTCCAAACCCAAGAATTTCCAGTTGTTGAATGTCAAAATCCGCAATCATAAAGGCGAAATCTATGATTTCACTGATGGTGGAACTTATGGTACTGGTTATGCTATTTCCCGGGTAGTAGTCACTGATGGTGGTTCGGGGCATACTGACGGCACTTATACCATAACTGATTTCCAAAATCTCGGCGCTAATTTTAATGTTGTTGTGCAAAATACCACCGTAGTCCGCGTTGATGTCACTGAAAACGGTGCCGGATATGACAATGCTGATTTGGCCGATTTACAAACAAATCTCGGCACCTCTATTAACACTGCCGCTGGCGGTATCGACACTGAGGTTACTATAAGCCTATACGATTTGAGTTGCTTGACCGAACACACTTTTGTGGTTCGTCTTAACCGTGTCGAAAATATCACTCAACGTGGCGAGGATGTCTAGCGGCTTTTGAAAAAGCCCGCTTTTAAAAAAGCGGACCAAAACTACTTTTACTTAGCAACCTCTAAAATATGTTTAAATCTATTTAATGAAATAACTAGATTAAAAGTAATATGTCTGGAAAATATATTATTCATGGTCATATGATTTATAAAGATGATGGTGTATCATCTCGACACGGTACACTTTGTAATTTCAGAATTTATTATGTGGATATGACTAGCGAATTTACTGAATGTTATCAAGGTTTATATTTAAATTATTCACTGTATTATGGAAAATTTAATATGAAGTGTATGAAATCTTTTGCTAAATATACTAACTGTCATAAAGCACACATTGGGACTGAAGTGTGCAGATTCACAACTATCAAATCAGGCTAGAATATTATCTAATTTAAATAATATACACACTCCCTTCGGTAGTATGCAAAGCAACTACGATGTAAAAGTCGTTGACGACGTAAAAGACGATAGTGAAACGATCAAACAAATAGAACGAGATATAATTGAATTAAATGGATTAATGAATGACTTGAATGAATTAGTGCATGCACAACAGAATTCTATAGATATTATTGAAGATTCTGTGGCTGAAACCGTACACTCTACTCAAGTCGCAGCAGATGAATTAAAAGAAGCCAACGTAATATCTAAAAACATATCCAAACTCAAATGGTTAGGTTGGGGTATTGTTGGAATGTCTGTGGCTCCAATAGCTGTAGGCACTGGATTAATATCTACTAGTATAGGTATTAAAGGAGTAGCCGCTGTAGGTACTTTGGTTGGAATTGGAATAGTAATATAATCAAGTTTTTGACCTACTAAGTGTGTAAAAAGCAGGTTTTGGTCCGCTTTTTTCAAAAGCGGGCGTGGCGCGCTTCGCCAAGCGCCTAGTTGCCACTTTCAGACTCTTCATCAGATATCTCCATATTATCGATATCATCTATATTGCCGCTATAACTGGAAAACTTGGCACTTCCGGTATAATAACTGTTGGATAATCCAATGCCTATATACCATACACCTACGCGAGGCATTTTAGTAAACGGATGCGTAAACTTGGCATTTTCGCTGAAAATTCCACGAATCTGGAACGGACCACTGATTAAATCCAATGTCCACGCCTGACGCTGCAAACCCAAATCGCGAGTATGAATATAGTATGCCTCGGTGAGATCTTGGGCAAGACACTTTTTATCCTTACCAAAGACTACCTTGTCGGAATTCAAGAAATTGATGAATGCATTGGTCTCTTGCTGCATCAATTCGCGGTTCTTGTGGAAATATGCCGGCAAGTGCATCCAAATGGAATCCTCGCCAACTTTTCGCACAGCCGACAAATATGCGCAATTGCACTTTTTGATAATCCGGGGCATCTCATCTTTTAATTTGTCACCCAATGTAGTATCACCCTTGGCGATGACATACTTGTGCAACCACAACACGATACGCCGGGCAATCGAACCAGAATTATCCTCATATGCCGGTGTCATATTGCCCATCATCGCACCAGGCAATCGCCAAACCTCTTGGATGGCGTTTTTATGCTTGACGGATGCCGAAACATCCTCACCTACAACTACATTCTGGAATTGACCCTGTTCCATCTGGAAATCAGACCTAACTTCTGGCGCAATCCACACAAATCGGTCCGAAAACATCGAAATACCAAATTGCCGCTCAATATTATTCGACGCAATACCTACATCATCCGGATGATAGAACATTTTAATAACATTCAAACCAATCATACCTTTACCTGTACCGGCCTGCCCCTTGATAAACATCATGACCTGCCATTTCTCCAATTCATTCAACCAATAAAGCATCCGACCAATAAACACATACATCCATTTACAAGCATCTTCCGGCAATTTCTGATCGTCCATAATCTTTTGCAAACTAGGAGTCGGGATGGCATTATACCAATTATTGGCGGTTGTGTCCACGTGATCGAAATTATCAAAGGGTTTGTCAAAATACTTGGCCGTTACTAGATCATCCGGAATTTGACCTTCGGAATACGGAAGAAATTTATCCATTTTAGTCTCTTCGTCATACGCTATATATACACCATTGGTAAACGAAAACGCATGGCGGTCCTTGACCAAATCCTTGAATTTGAAATCGTAACACTCGGTCAGTTCCTTTTCAAGTTGCTCGACACATCTGGTTTTAGTACGGATATTCCACATATCAAAATTCTTGTATGAACTGGTATTGGAATAAATAAATTCCCGGATACTACACTTCACTTCCCATGCATGTGTAGCGTGTCCATCTGGTGTGTAAATCTGGGTATAACACGAACTTTTGTATCGTTTGTGCTCTTTTTTATACAATAAATCCAGCATACCTATCAGCAGTTTCTGGTAATCATTTAAGACTTGTTTATTAATTGGGGTATATTCGTCGAAATCCAAGAGTTTTTTGGTGTTGAACGGATTAAATGTGATTTGATTTGTTTGTTTTATTTTTATTGTTTCCACAATGATATTCTTCACTTGTGTGGCGATACGGCAAGATTTATACAACATAAGTTCATATTTGGACAACTGACCTGCCGGAATACTACGATCCGATAATAGTTTATAATATGCCTGTGTCAGTTTTAAAATTTTCTTGTTATATTCCGTGTCTATTTCATCGATAGAACTCGAATCCTGCACCGAATATAACACCTGAGCCCCCTCCATTATATTATTATATTTACTCAATTGATATTTGTCACATTCATTTTGAAAATCTTTTTCTGCATCGTCTACAATGCTCAGATTTACCGTATTTACTCCGGCCGCTGCCGCTGCGGTTGTCGGAGTTGATGTGGTTAATGAATGCTGTGGTGTATATTCAAAATCATTTTCATTATCACTTTCAGCTAGATCAATCATACGATTGAGACCTTCTAAGTGTGTTACTTCATCATCTGAATCATTCATAACCTAATCAAACTTTACTTATAAGAACTATATTTTTTAAGTATTTTTACTAGCCAGCTTTATTCCAAATAATAATATATAGTAATAATTATATACTAGTAACTCCTTACAGTCGTTACTCCTTACAGTCGTTACTCCTTTCACTTACTGTGTTCGTATCGTATGGCCTCCCGACAAATTACTAAAGAAAGTCATATTAAAAGAAGTGACCTGACAAATGCTCAGAAACCGGTCACCAAAATATTAAATGTAACTCTCCGTAAAAAAACCTTTCGCAATTCCAGGTTTCGTTTAGGCAGCACTTTTACATATTACTTGGAAGATGAAGAACATCGCCAGCGTGAAGCGCCTATGGTTTGGTTACGCAGCGGATTTACCTATATTTTCAACGTGGATGTTCCAGAGGAATTCCCGTTTTATTTATCCACCAACCAGGCTGGTGGTAATAATTACATTGATCCGGTTGCCACCACCGATTTTTTCGGCA
>Ga0213841_1000411_pt1 | contig 53724 bp, 45 predicted proteins | sample SWPATP23_FD_160125 | JGI IMG/M metagenome (GOLD analysis project Ga0213841, IMG submission 160125) | Coastal seawater microbial communities from Marineland, Florida, United States - SWPA TP2 #3 | ecosystem: Environmental > Aquatic > Marine > Coastal | place: USA: Florida | collected 2016-08-14
TATACTTATACTTATAAATAATTTTAAGAATATTTATACGTATATCCCTTTAATCTGAGGTCTTTTAACTAGGAATGAATTCCAACGGTCGGCTATTATCTAGTTCCAGAGGTACACCAATAATCATAAATAGTAGAAATAGGGCATAAAATATGATAACATACGTTAAACACGTCGTAGACGTAGAAGCAGTCGTAGTCGTAGACGTAGACTCAGTCGTAGTCAAAGTCGTAGTCGAAGACTTGTCCGTCAAAGACTTGCCAGCCGTAGTCATAGTCATAGTCGAAGACTTACCCTGAGTAGTCGTGGGAATATGATAATCTTCAGCCAAAATCTTATCAAACATCGCCTTGAATTTCTTTGGAACTGCATGATAATTTTTGGGGGACTTTCTTAAGGCAGAGTGACATAAATAGAATGAACGGTGTTTCAAAGGAATTATAGATAGACTTGCACCCAATAATAGCAAATTATTGTATACTAACATTTCACGAATATCTTCGATATAATTTGGAGATTTTTTTAAAATTTCTCGAGTTGCATAATTTGATAATGGTCCGTCGCGAATGTTTTCAGTCGCAAAATTGACAGTTCTGCACCAATTCCATTCCCATTCTGTTTTCCATGGCTTACAACGTTCAGTACCCTTTAGCAAGTTGTCATATTCATCATTCTTACATGTAACAATAAATTTAATTTGGTCTCTAGTAAGTTTGTTTTTACTGAAATCGTAATACTTAAGAGTTATGACATTTCCCATACTACGTACATACTCTTGAGTCATGTAATACTCTAATAGATTATTACGGTTTTCCGGAAGTTCATACTTGATAGGCAAGCACAAATTTTTCCGGCCTGCCTTTAAAAGATCAGGGTCGTGCTTTAAATGATCCGGAATATGTTTATATTGTTGCCAACCGTCGTGTCTGTATTTCAGATGTTTAAGACACAGCTCTTTTGTGCGAAATTTTTCTGGAATAGATCTCAACTTACAACCGGTCTCAATAAATTTGTCACACACTTCTTGATCTAGGATATGTTGATACTCTTCCGGTAGGTTATCTAGAATACACCAACCATAAAATACCTTGCTCCAAGTTACCAATTCCTTACACAAATACTCTTTTGGAATTTCGTCCAAAACCTTCCTTAAAGCCTCCTCGCCGGCCCATTGATTCATTTTCATTTGTTCGATATATTCTTGCATACGGTGTTCTTCTACCATAATTTATTATATATGTTGATCCTAATATATATATTTATATATATATACCCAAAGGTAAATTTAACTAGTCTCTCATCAAAGCATAGATAGATTGCTTGAGTGATTGTTGTACACTCAACTTGTGCACGGATTGTGTGTCTGTATATTGTGGTCCTCTTCCTCCAACATTTCGCAGTCTATTGATTATATTTTGAACATTAACAGGAATATATTCAAATTCATTGTCACCAATATAAAACTCAATTAAATGTCTTAATTCACAAATTTCAGGAGGAAGTGTTTGCAAGTTATTATGGGATACACTCAAATGCGTTAAATGCGTTAAAGAGCCAATATGCGGAGGAAGTGTTTTCAAGTTATTACTAGACACACTCAAATATGTTAAATTTTTCAAAGCGCCAATTTCAGCAGGAAGTGTTTGCAAGTTATTACGGGATACACTCAAACACGTTAAACTTTTCAAATCACAAATTTCCGGAGGAAGTGTTTGCAACTCGTTATAGTAGGCATACAATTTCGTTAAATTTGTTAATTGGCCAATTTCAGGAGGAAGTGTTTGCAACTCGTTAGAGTACACATCCAAATGCGTTAAACTTTTCAAAGCACCAATTTCAGGAGGAAGTGTTTGCAACTTATTATGAGACACAACCAAATGCGTTAAACTTTTCAAAGCATCAATTTCAGGAGGAAGTGTTTGCAACTCGTTAGAGTGGACATCCAATTCCGTTAAACTTTTCAAAGAACCGATTTCAGGAGGAAGTGTTTGCAACTCGTTAGAGTCAACATACAAATGCGTTAAATTTTTCAAAGCACCAATTTCAGGAGGTAGTGTTTGCAACTCGTTATCGTGGACATACAATTCCGTTAAACTTTTCAAAGCATCAATTTCAGGAGGAAGTGTTTGAAGTGAGTTATTTGAAATATCTAAAAAGGTTACCCGGCTATATTCAACTGATGCAATGAAGTCTTGTATAGTATCACCACTCCAAGTTAAAGGTATACCTTCATCTAGTTTATAAATAACATTCATAAGTAAGTAAATATTTGTATAAGTATTTAACATAGTTATATTCAAATAATTTTAACTAATCTCTCATCAAAGCATAGATAGATTGCTTAAGTGACTGTTGTACACTTGATTTATGCACAGATTGGGTGTCGTTGTATTGTGGTCCTCTTGCGTTAACATTTCGCAATCTATTAATTAGATTTTGAACATTAGCAGGAATATATTCAAATTCATTATCACTAGTATAAAACTTACGTAAATGCCTTAATTCGCAAATTTCCGGTGGAAGTGTTTGCAAGTTATTATTATCCACATACAATTGCGTTAAACTTGATAGATGCCCAATTTCCGGAGGAAGTGTTTGCAACTTATTTACGGATACATCCAAATGCGTTAAATTTTTTAAAGAACCAATTTCAGGAGGAAGTGTTTGCAACTCGTTATCGTGGACATTCAAAACTGTTAAATTTTTCAAAGTACCAATTTCAGGAGGAAGTGTTTGCAACTTGTTACCGTAGGCACGTAAATGCATTAAAATTTTCAAAGAACCAATTTCAGGAGGAAGTGTTTGCAAGTTATTATGTGCAATATCTAGATAAGTTACCCGGCTGGGTTCAACCGATGTTATGAATTCTTGTAAAGTATCACCAATCCAAGTTAAACATATATTTTCTTCATCTAGTTTATAAATAACCTTCATAATAATAGTATGAGTAAATATTTGAATAAATATTTATATATATATATACCCAAAGGTACTTTTTACTCATTTACTCGTTTACTCGTTATAAATAGTGACGGCATTGGGGAAATTCTTCTTGAAATAGTCAAAGGTATCTTCGGAGGTGATGAAAGACTGTTCTACCCCAGTATTATATACCTTTCCATTATCAAAATATACCTTGGTGTAAACAGATCGGTTGTTGGAATACATCTCATTAATAATTTCATCATCAGGCATCAGTTCAACATCAAAGATGGCCAGAAAATGTTTCTTTTCGGGATCGAATCCAAAATAGGTACATTCACCTATCAAGGACCATTGTGATTGCAACTTGGCCGTAAATACATCAACAAACCGGGTATATGCTTCATATACATCCATGGATTTGTAAGTCAACCCGTTTCCAAAGGTGTTCTTGATATCGTCGGATATTGTCGGGTATTTTTTAAGCTTGGTTATCATAATCGTCAGATTAGATAAATTCGAAGAATTAGAAGAATTCGAAGACTCGTGTTCCGACTCGCGTTCTTTCTTACGTTGTTCTACCAACCTATTACCATAAATCTTCATGGCCATTTGGTGTAGGACATCACCGTTAGACATTAACATCCCCTTTGAAGTGTCTTTATCAGCTTTAGCCTTTAATTGGTCTTTGATCAACTTTATGTCAGTTTCCATATCTTTGTCCAACATACCTGATTTAAGAGTTACCTTTTTGGTTTGCTTGGTATACTTTTTAGGGACCTCTGCCGATTCCACTTCGTCCTCGACCTCGCCTGAGACTTCGCCCTCGACTTCGGGTGGATCCACTGCATATAAATCCCCATGACATTCTTCATTTTCGTCATATACCGCCTCGGGATCGATTGGCTCTGCATCATCATCTTCTTCGGCTTCAGGACTAGCTTCCGATTCAATTATCGCGGGATTGTTTGACTGTTCTTCCTCGACCGGCTCGTTAACCACAGCAGCCTTTTTGAGACGCCTCTGATGATCCTTGTAGGATTTCAGGATATGTTTACACTTGAGTATATTGCGATTAATGCAATAACTCCGGATAATTTCAGGGGTTTCTCGGTCACCCTTTCGATACTTTAGCAGATGCGTGTTTTGGTTGAGCAAGGCTTTGTACTTTTCAGGGTATTCCAGGGTAGGTTGTTTGGAAATTCTGGAAATTTGCGTCAAGTACTTTGCTTCGAACAATTTGCGCTTGGATTTTAGACATCTGACCATATTAACAAGATTTTGCTTTTTGGTCAAATCCTTGGAAAATGGTAGATTGTGTGTTTGGGATAAACCGGCCAGATCTTCGACTGACATTTCTTCTAATTCGAATGGATCAGTCGAGACGTCATAAAATGGTGGCCGATGGATGCCGCAAATAAAGTCATACTCTACATAAATATCCGGGAATTTCTTGCGTAACGCGTCGTGATCTTCTAGATCGACTATTGTAAATTCCAACTTTTTCTTGGCTTCAGCCGAACTATCCTTGGTTCGGTTAATAATCCGTTCGACCGCGTTGTTTTTGATAGCCAAATCCAGAATATATGTTTCTGCATCTGGTTTGTCTGTATTAGACAACTTGACTCCATTAAATTTTTCAATTAATAACTTTTCGATATTCTCTACAAGAGATGCCTCGCCTCTGAATTTGATTTTTTGGAGTGCTTCCAACTTTTCTGGAGTAATCGAAGTACTGAACACTCCTTGAATGCGATATCTGTTCGTATCTGGAGAATATTTCAGCAACCTCAAATATGTTTGAGTGTTGGTAGTTTTGTAATTATACTTTTCTCTTTTAACGATGTTCATACTTATCTATATGGAGGCTACTAGTTTAGTACTACTAAATTAGTAGTACTAATAAATTAGTACCCAAGTAAATATTACTAGAATTTTTATGTATGGTTTATATATACACACTCCTTACAGTCGTTCGTATGGATACTAAAATTTGGGGACCGGCAGCCTGGAGATTTCTCCACATAGTTACTTTCGGGTATCCTGAAAGAATTGATAAGAAAAATGCCGAACATGTCGATAGAATGTTGGCCACTAAACGGTTTTTCACCGACCTAGGTGAAGTATTACCCTGTATATTTTGCCGGAAATCGTGGAAAGAATTTCTAGTAAGATTACCCATTGACGATTTTTTGGAAAGTCGTCAAAAGTTATCTTTTTGGTTGTATACAATGCACAATTTTGTGAATGACAAGCTGAGAAAATCTGAAAACGAAACCATTAAAAGCGTCGTAGAAAAGATCAAATCAAATACTACGGAAAAAGTCACCAAAGATGAAATCGCGCAAATCCGCAAGATTTTATGTAAAAAGATCAAGTGTACAGCAGATAAAAACCCGTCATTTAATGATATATGCACTAGATATGAAACCTATCGGGTTAAATGTGGAAACCCCAACTCTATTTTAAAGAGTTGCCGGGATCAACGGAATCTCAAGGAACTATTAAAGAAATATAATTTGGAATAAATTATTCTGGAATATTCACTGTGTATATAACAGTGGATTTCGGACTGAACATATTACCTCTTACAATTTCTCTTTTATTTACCGGATATTCTTTGGTCATTTGATGGAACCTATCCGTTTTCTTACCATTTCTATAAGTGACCACCGCATATATTTTCTTTAATGTTTTACGACTTTTACACATACCCATACATCCCTTACCAATCACATAATTTTTACGAGTAACTATTTTGCAATTCACATGATATTTTTGTTTTTTATCTACAAAATATTCCGCGATATCAGTGGCCAGCATATCTAAATTATATTGGACATGTTCTTTTATTTTAGGCGATTCCCTTAGGAAAAGTTTCGTAGGTGCCATAATCTTTTGATTGATTTTGTAAAAGATGGCCAAAACACGTATGTATATTTAGGTTAAATATATTCACACAAATATATTTAAGATATATATTCCTTTACAAAAGTTGTAGTATGGCCAATCTTATTAAAAGAGATCCAGTAGAATCAGATGTATTATTCGAAGAACGTAAGAGAATAACAGATATTATATATAAAAATTGTAATCATAATGTCAAATTAACTCTAGCGTATAGCAACATCTATTTCAATGTATATGGGTTAAAGTGTACCTATCCTGAACCAATTATGAACCGTTTGGCGGAACTGATCGCCGAACCCGATACCGACTCTAAAGAGTTTAAGGAACCGTTACTACGTAGTGGTACCGAGGACGATGTGGCATCCCCTAAACCTACGGTTAACACCTACAGGGTGTGCCCAGGTTGTAAGAAAGAACGTCCTATACAGGCATTCATGAAATATTTAAAAACTAAATCTACTTATAAGGAGATGAAGACTTGTAATGTAGTATGTAGGCAAGTATGAAAATAATTATTTTAGGTTTATATGCATTGGTCTTAGGCCAAACTTTATTTAATATGATATATTTGTGGTATTATGACGTATTTGAACAAGATTACACATATCCCCATGCATTTTCTGAAGTGTTTTCGCTAATATCCATCACTTCATTTGTATTTAATATTTTGTGGAATTGTTGTGGTACACAGGATAAATCCCGCGATTCAGTTTCGGATTATACCCCAGATATCACAGTAATGATTCCAAGATATAATGAGAAAATTGAAGTAATTATGCCGACTTTATTTTCTTGTTTCAATTTAAAATATGATCCAGCTAAATTACACGTTGTGTTGTGTGATGATGGGCGGTCTATAAATGACTGCAAGTGTGTTGATTGTATACAACTGGAATATCCTGATATTGATGATTCTTCCGAGTCTTCTGAGTCTTCGTCCGAGTCCTCAACCGAATCTACATCGGACTCGTCCGAGGACTCATCATCAAAGACTTTTAAAAGCGTCAGCCAATCTCCTAAAGATTGGTGTGTATGTTACAGATGCCGTTGGTTGAAAAGAAAGGCCGACACTGACACCGAAGGTAGCGGCTCTGCCGCTTCCACGCCGACGAGTGTTTCGAGCGACTCGAACACATCCTTAACCAGTGCAAATACATCGGCTAGTACTTATGCGACTACTGTAAACAGTAATGTCCAACAATTCCACGATAGTATTAAAGACGGGTTGATAAAAGAATTCGGCAAACAGAGAATAGAGGAACATTTCGAAATAGTTACCAGGAAAAACAACAAAGGACGTAAGGCGGGTAATCTAAATAATGCCCTAGAACAATCAACCCTAATCAAAAAGTGTACTTATATCATCACTCTAGATGTGGATATGATGATCAAAGAATCGTTTATAGAGAATATTTTGCCAGAGATGTTAAAGGATGGTCGGATTGGGTTTATACAAACCCCGCAATATTTCCGGAATATCACTAGATTAAATGACTATATCGACGTCCCCAATTCAATGTTTGTGGATTATATTATGACAGCCTTTTCGAATATGAATGGAGCGTTATATGTAGGTACTGGGGCGATGTTCCGGAAAGAAGCCCTGGATGCTATCGGCGGATTTGTAGAAGGTTATGCCACTGAAGACGTAATTTCGGGGATGAAAATTAACAACGCCGGATATATTTCCAAGATGGTTAAAGAACGATATACTTACGGCCTAGCTCCAGGGGATTTATATGAAACTTTCGAACAGCGTCTGCGGTGGATCAAAGGCAATATCGAGGTCTTTTTGAAATGCAACCCATTATTTTCCAAACAATTCACTGGGTTGAGTTGGAAACTCCGCCTAGCACATTTCCATTTACACGGTTCATGGGCCTTTTCATTCATTTATTTCTATCAAATCTTGGCACAAATGATCTGGATTATCAAGATCCTTTTCCAAGGATTTGCCGAGGTTCCGCCTGGCACAGATCAAACGCCAGTGTTGCTAGTTTTCCAGTTCAGTTTTATGTCTTATATCCTGTTTTTCATATTATTACCTGGATGTAGTGCGTTAGGCAAGCTGCATTCTTTACAGATGTTCTTTACATTTATCCCGGTATATATATGTTCATTGATTTCGACTATTCGAGATATAGGTTTCAAAGGCCACCGGATTCTTAACGGTTTGTTCAGTATATTTGTATGTGGATTGTCGTATATTAGTTCGTCTGTCCAGGTAGTATCCAGTAAAAGTTGCAGTGATCACCGGAGGGTGCATCCGTTGTATTATTTCCATTATTTGATATTTGTGGCATTTCTTATACTAAGCGCGATGATCTGGACTGGTATTAGATCGGGAGGACACCTTATACATTCGACACTAGTTGCCGGAATGTTACTGTCGATCTTTATAGCATTCTTCCCGGTATTCAAAACACGTATATATTATTTCATAAAAGATACGAGTGAATATATTAGTACTTATAAGGAACGTCCCGATGAAACCGATAAAGAATTCGCCAAATTAATGAATATCGTAGTTGTATCTGGTGGGGATGAGTAATTCTGCCGGGTCAATCACCGCCGATTTGTCATACCCGGTTTGTTCATCAACTTTACCTTTTGGATTCAACACCGCCATAGTATTTCCGATAGATGTCTTCATATATCTATGGGAATGTCCGCATATCCAGACATCAGGTGATTTACTAAATATTAAATCATGTAGATCTGTCGCAAATTGAGGCATAAGCTCCACATAAGGCGATTCTCTGAATTTATAATGAATTAATTTAAATGAAGGCAGGTGATGCGTAACTACTACTTTATACGGTGTTTCGACTTTGGCCAAACTTTCTGCGAGATATTCTACCGCCTTTTGGTGCATTTCATTAACTATTTTGGACGGTTTACTAAAAGTATCTTCCGAATACTTTATATTAATGGCGTCATTTGACTGGTTATATTCATATTGATGATGCTTCTCTGATAGCATCGTCCACAACGTAGTTCCAATAAAAGTGATGTCTTTGATGACTATACTAGAATTTTGCAGGAAATATACATTACCCCATTCTTTTACCAATTCCTTAGCTTTATCATCTGCATCTTCTATACTTTCACATCCATAATATTCATGATTTCCTGCAATCCACACTACATGTGGCCATCTTTTCGCACACCATTCTAAAAATAGATGCAATCTCCTAACCATACAAATTTCACAAATATCCCCGGCTAACACTAGAACTTCCGCATCACTTACAGTATCAATAAATTCCGAATAATTGATTATGTCGTGTGGATATGATTCTAGATGTAAATCACTTATATATTGGATCTTCATACGAGCGTGTTACTTTAGGAGTATGTCGTAGAGTTAATTATATACAAAATTTAATTAACAATAGGTTCTTTTATCACTCGGAAATGTCCGTTATGAGCCAAAATGTTTGTTTTCACTAGATTGGCGTAATCCTCCAAATCATTACACCCGGTTTGTGGATCGTATGTAATCAACGTGGCAGTATACGCCGGGATTTTTTGAATTGCTGATTTGACATCAGGGTATTTTGCATCAGCTTTTGCAAATGCATCCTTGATATGCTGAATACCATTCATATCATTACACACAATCTCCATTTCTTTTACAAGGGTATGTTGTACTCTAGCATTTAACTTTTTGGAAATCTCTTGCAAAAATGTTTGTTTTACACATTCAGGCCATCCCTCTACACAATCTTCCTTTTTAAGAATGTCGTATGCGTGGGTGCTATCGAGGTCTTCGTCGTCGTTCGAAGCTTCTGACGAAGAGTCGTCGGGAGATCCGTAAAGCCCCCAAATATAATCACGGTATACATCTTGGGGATCTAATTCACACACATCGGATACTCTTTTGACAATACCGTCAACAGTTTTGGATTTCTTATACCATACCTGGCATTCTTCATTATCTTCTTCTGTCATACGTTTCTTGGACATATCCACACATCCTGTAGCAGGATTCACATTAATAACGACTAACGGAGTTTTGGTGCCTTCTTTGACAATTTGCCGGACTTTGACGCGATATTTGCGTCGGGATAGTTCATTGGAAGGTATCATACCTTCTATAGAGTCATACTCATCTAGAGTAACATATACACCTAGATCAGATATCTTGCGAACTGTGACCATAACTAGGTCACCTTCTTCAGGGAGCTTGTTTTTATACCAATATACCATAACGAACTTTAGTGAGTTTTTAACGTAGTATATATAGTATATACTAAATAATTTTACAAGTAAAGTTAACGTCTTTAAGAATTTTCCTCGACATACTTGTAAATTGTTTTCATGTTTTGTACCGGTTGATAGGGTTTGCCTATTATTTTGATTATGATGTTTACATATTTCCGGCATAATTGTGGAAATGCATGAAATCCATGTGTAGAATGGTGATGTTTATGTTTAGACGGACACAATTCGAACATTTTTTGACTGTGTTCATAGGGGATTAATTCGTCATGTTCAGAGTGTATAATTAAGGTCTTGTTGTGATTATTTTTCATATATTTCTCGGAATTAAATTCGGTGACCATCCACCGAAGTCCATAAGGGAATAAATTTTTGATACTGGAAAACCCGGCATGCAATATTACATTACACTCTACATCTTTACGACTAGCCAACCATACAGTAGGATAGGTTCCAATACTTTCGCCATATATTGTGATATTCTTGGGATCGACGCCTTTGGTTTTCGTCAAATAATCATACACGGCTCGGATATCTTGTTTCATATTAGTTTCACTAGGAGTTCCATCAGACATTCCATAACCTCTATAATCATAAAAGATACTTGAATATCCTAGATAATGGAATAACAACACGTAAAACATTCTATAAGATATATTCCCAGTATTTCCATGACTAAATATGATAAATTTTTCCTTCGATTCAGAATGTTTATAGAATTTTGACGGGATGAACCACGAGTGCACGCGTTCGTTTCCAACCGAAATCCAAATATCTTTGTATTCCAGATTATATTCAGATGGATAGCAAGTCATTTCTCTATGAGGATGAAAGAATAATTTACGTTTAATCCATTTGATCATAACAAGAAATACAAGGACTGGTAATATTATTAAAAATGCTAATAAATAATTATTCATACGACCGAAGTAAGTAAGTAACTACCGAAGGAACCGTAGAGAGCAAAAAGTACTTATATATAAGCACGCATACATATACACAATATAATATTATCAAGGTAAAGATTATGGACTTTTTGCAGAGTCACATTATATATATTTCAGGATTATCATTGTTTACATTTGGATTATATATATGGGCATCTTATTATTATTTCTTAAAAGGTAGCGATCCAGAACCTAAAAAACCGAAACACCTTACGGTATCTATTGAAGGTAATATCGGAAGTGGTAAAAGTACATTATTAAAGAAATTGAGAAAACATCTTCGAGTAGATGGCCGAAAGGTAGTATTCGTAAAAGAACCAGTAGATGAGTGGGAAATGTATGTAGATCCAGAAGATAATAAGAATATCATGCAAAAATATTATGACAATCAACCTAGATGGGGCCTGACATTCCAATTATTCGCGTTTATTACCCGTTTTATGGATTTGAAAAGAGTGCGTGAAGAAAATTCAGAAGAAAACGCGTTAATCATTACAGAACGGTGCATCGACACAGATCGGGAAGTATTCGCCAGGACTTTGTACGCTCATGAAATAATATCTGAATTGGAATGGGATATTTACACGTATTATTATAATGTATATGCCGAACCTTCTGATGGTGCAGCCAAGGTAGATGCTATTATTTATGTAAACACTTCGGTAGATATGTGCAAACATAGAATCGCAAAACGTAATCGTTCCAGTGAAAGTGAATTGTGTAAAGACGATGATACTTATATTTCGATTTTAAAAGATGCACACGATTCATGGTTTGAAAACCGGTTGAATGGTAAAAAGATATTATATATAGACGGCGATCAAGAATTTGAGACGAATCCCGCCGCACTAAGCGACGTTTTAGATAAAATTAAAACATTTGTTGCTGAAATACCTTAGACCTACACAGTATCTTTAAACTAATATTATTAGTTTGAAAATGTTGTGGAATTAATAATCGTTCGGGTGGTGGTGCCCAGCAGTATCTCCAGATCTAACAACAATACGTTCGGTTTCTGGACCAAATGCCAAGTTTCCGCATTGTGTTAGTAATTTGACATATGCGTCGGATAGTTTTTTAGGATCTTTGCCGTATATTGTATAAATATAATCGGATATATTGCGTAAAAGTTGTTCGTCTTTTTGTTGTTGTGTCTGTTTCGGATTGACCTCGATATCCAAACAACCTTCGCCTACATCTAGACTCAGATGAACTTGGACAAAATTTGTGGATTTACTGCAGAAAACTCCTGTGGGTGTAATAGTAGTAGTATTAGTAGTAGTGATCGCGCCAGAATCCAAGTCCATGGTGCGATAAGGGATATATTATGGTATATATAGGTATGGTATACTAGTATACTATACTAGTATACAAGTAAATATTACTTGTTTTTTAACTATCGCTTACACTATGATTCTTGAAAATTCTTTACCGAATTTCAAATTACCCGTAGTGTATAATAATTTAACATATGCTTCAGAAAGCGCATTTGAACCGGCTGAATGTTTGCGATGATGATGTATATTATCTTCCGCGTATTCTGCTCTCTGATTTGGGTGATGATCGTATAATGTTTGCAAATAATTTGCTACTTTGTGTAAAATATCTTTTTCTTTTTCTTGTTTGGTTTGTCCTGGTTCTATTTTTATTTCAATACACCCTTCGCCTTCTTCTAAACGGATATATACGGTAAGGTATGTATCACTTTTAGATGAAAAAACTCCAGTTGGGGTGACGTTCATACTTACCTATGGATATGGTTATCTAACTACTATTTATAGGAGGGTTATTGCGCGTAGGTAAATATTACTAGTTTTTAGAAAGTATGAACGTGTCTTGTTCCATTAATTTACCTTCATATATATGATTTTTGGTGGAATATACTGTCAATCCCACAAAATTCTTGCCAAACCTCTTTTCATAATAACGGATAAAATTTTCGGATTTATCATCCACAGTCTCAAAATGATATTCTTCTGTATTTTCTGGAACAAGTTGTTGTAATGTTTTCTTTTCATATTCACGATTTGTCAAATATGATGGGAATACTGGGCGGACTACTGCATCTTTATCTGCAAGTACACTACCATCTTTTGCTGAATTTACCGTTACTTTGGTTTCTAAATCTTGCATAAGCGACTCCATCGCTTCCATATCTCTATATTTGCAGAGATGCTCTCTGGCAATTGACAAAGGATCTCTTTCATCCCCAAAAAAGAATATTTCATATACTCTATCTGATGGCATCCCATTTCTAGGATCATCTGGCTGTAAATGCAGGCATATAAAACTCATAGTATATTTATCTTAACTAATCATATTAGAATACTATTCACAAGTATATATTACCGGCTTTCCGCTTAGCGAAGCGGGCCACACCGGCTTTTAAAAAAGCCGACCAAACTTCAGTTTACACCAACATTCGTATATTATAGAATATACCAAAAGTCGGAAAAATACTTAAATGCCACTAAAAGTGTGCACACAAAAACGCAAAAAAGTGTAATAAATTTGTGCACGATTTTGTTCCATTTTTGAAATCACACTTTTGAATTTTGAAAATCTCTTAGTGTCAAAATAAAAATGGAACAAAATCGTGCACACACTAATGTGTGAGTGTCACTTTTTTGCGATTTTTGTGTGCACACACTTTCAGTGAGTTCCATTTTGGAATGTATATTTCTTAAGTGTTTTTCTCACTTTTTGCGATTATTTATGATACTTTATATAATGATTTTTAAATATCCCGTAAAAAGTGAAAAAACACTTAACAATAATTTCCAGATATGTGCACAAATCGCACAAAAGTGTGCACGAAAAAAACGCAAAAAAGTGTCACAAATTCGTGCACGATTTTGTTCCATTTTTGAAATCTCACTTTTGGATTTTGAAAATCTCTTAGTGCCAAAATAAAAATGGAACAAAATCGTGCACAAATTTATTACACTTTTTTGCGATTTTTGTGTGCACACACTTTCAGTGAGTTCCATTTTCGAATAAAATGTCACTAAGTGTTTTTCCGACTTTTGGTTTTGATCTACTTTTTCTCAAAAAGTGCCGAAGACGCACAGCGGCCGTACTAGAAGAGCCGTAGGACCGTCAGGGCCGAAGGCCATATCGGGGTAAAAGCGGGGTCTGGTGAAAAGATTTTTAAAAGCGGTTTTTGATCTACTTTTTCTCAAAAAGTAGGGTAAATATACTTGATCAAATATATCTAAAGAACACATCTAACTATAATATGGAACGATTGAATCTAGCAGTACTTGCATCGGGTGAAGGCACCAATCTACAGGCGATCATTGAGGCCATCAAAGCCAATATACTTTTAGCGGATATTGCATGTGTTGTTTCAAGCAAGTATGAAAGCGGTGCTTTACTAAAGGCCAAGGCGGCTGATATAGTCGCGGTATATACTGGAGAAACTGGGTGTTCAGAAGGTGATCAGGATGATGAAGAAACACTCAAGAATATTATTCTAGGATTTGATGTAGATATCGTGGTATTGGCCGGATGGATGAAGATTTTGTCAAAGAATTTCATTGACGAATTAAATTCACTAGGAGTACAAATCATCAATTTACATCCGGCATTACCTGGAAGTCATACTGGAATGGGTTGCATTAAAAAGGCATGGGATGATTATACCAAACGCAGTGGTCCAGATGTAACCGGTGTGATGGTTCACCACGTAGTCCCGGAAGTAGATCGCGGGGAGGTCATCCAATCGGCCAAGGTTCCGATTGAACGTGATGATACTCTAGAAACACTAACCAAAAGAGTAAAGGCCGCCGAAAAAGGTGTCCTGATTAGCGCATTGCAAACCCTTATATCCAAGAACACAGAGCAAAATATCGAAATCCGAGATGGTCTGGTTTATGAAGGAAAGGTCCGAAATGTATATGATGTAGGTTTCAACCGGTTGGTGATGGAGGCCAGTACCCGGACTAGTGCATTTGATAGGCACATCTGCAATATCCCGGACAAGGGTGCGATGTTGAATGATATGTCTAGATGGTGGTTTGAGAATACACGGCACATCGTTCCGAATCACTTCCTAGCATCTCAAGATAGGTTTATGTTGGCCAAAAAGTGCAAGCCGTTTATGATCGAGTTTGTTGTAAGGGATTATATCACTGGATCTACTGAAACCAGTTTATGGACACATTATTCAAAGGGTGCCCGTGAATATTGCGGAGTCAGTTTCCCGAATGGTTTGAAGAAGAATCAAAAGTTGCCTAACGGCCCTGTCCTCACACCTACGACCAAGGGTGTCCGGGATGTGCCGATTTCGCCAGAAGATATAGTTAAGGAAAGGTATATGACCCAAGAAGAATTGGATTACTGTTCACATAAGGCTTTGGAAGTATTCGAGTTTGGTAAGAAGACTGCTGCTGAAAAGGGTCTTATTTTGGTAGACACCAAGTATGAATTCGGACGGTGTTTCGAAACAGGGCAAATTCTGTTGATTGACGAATTGCACACTTGCGATTCCAGTCGATATTGGAAGGCCGATACATATCAACAACGGTTTGATACCGGTGAAGCGCCACAAAACCTAGACAAGGACGCCGTCCGACGATGGGTAAAGGAGAATGTAGAAGATCCATACTCGGTCGAAGTAATGCCCGAACCTCCTGAGGGTGTTGTGCAAAATGTCCGATCGACTTATTTAGAATTCTGGAAAACTCTTACTGGACTTACACCGGAAGAATCTCCAAATGTATTCGCACCTAGCATTGCCGCCAAGCCTGATATCCTAAACTTCCGAGACACGTATTTTGAAAACAGTTTCAATCAATATGCCTATATTTTGTCTGGAAGCGTCCGAGATGCCAAGCACGTGCAAAAGATAAAGGACGAGTTGGAAAAGAAAAACATTTACGCCAAGAGTGTCGTATCGTCTGCCCATAAAACGCCCAAGGAAGTCTTGGCTATTTTGGATGGTCTTCGTGGATCTAGTGACCGGGTTGTGTTCGTAACTGTTGCTGGACGGTCTAATGCATTATCTGGAGTAGTGGCGGCCAATACTCAATACCCTGTGATTGCCTGTCCCCCATTCAGTGACAAGATGGATATGTTTACCAATATAAACTCTTCTTTACAATGCCCATCCAATGTCCCTGTAATGACTGTGTTGGAACCTTCTAATGTCGCCTTGTGTATCCACAAGATGTTCCTACTTTCCGCTTAGCGAAGCGGGCCACGCTACCTTAAAAAAGCTGACCAAAACTTTTAAATTTATAATAAATTTAAATGTCGTTGGTTATTTGGATATATGTTGAGATTTGAGAATCTTTAACACCTCTTTTTCGCATGAGTAAGTGTTTACCATAAGGAAATATGGGTTTTAGAGCTATACGTTCTACAGCACCCATTTGTAAATATATTTCAGTCATCCACCTAAGTATTTGGAAATCCCCATTAAAATAAGTACAACTAGCCAAAAATAATTCTTTGAATATGAATTCAATATTTAGCCGATATTCTTTGTCGGTATCTTTTGTGCAAAACTGGAATATTGTACGAAGGTTTTCTAAATCACCATTTTTGATAAATTTTTTACCGTCTTTGATAATAGCTGATTGCATACTCTTTACTTGCTTAAATATATATATTTAAGCGTAAAAGTAGTTTTGGCTGGGTTTTTCTGAAAGTAACTAGTTACCTGCAGCGTCAGCCTCATCGGCCACTCGGACAGCGAGAGCATGTTCCATCAATTCTTGTTGGCGCTTGCGCACTGCGGCCATAGCTTCTTGTAGTTGTCGCTGTTGTTCTTCCTCAGACTCTTCCTCTTCGGCTTCACCATCCAAAGCCTTACCATCGTCGTTTAGGTTTTGATCGGCACGGATCTGTTCAAGCCAGCTTTCAGAATATTCCTCCGAAAAGCCACGTTCTTCCATGGCTTCCTTGACACGCGCATACAAAATCTCGCCATAATGTTCACCGTCTTTTAGTTTCGTTGCATCAAGATCTGTACGAATCTGTGCAATAACAGCTTGCATCTGTTCACCATCTGAAATGTTAATACGGATATCTGGGAAGAAACCGTTCAAACAATTTACCAAACGACTGATACGACCTGTAAAGCACTTGCACTCAGAATCCATCATCTCTTGTTCTAGAACCATCTTCATATTCTTGACAGTATCTTCTACACCATCAATATTCTCTACCTCACCAATATCCTTGTTGACTTCTGCAGTATCACCTTCATTGAACTTTACTACCTCACCCTTATTGTTAGAGTTAGACCCAGACGCCATTCGTCCCTTTACCTTTTTTAGCATTTCTTCATAATTGGTAATACGGTTCCAAACACGGACGAAAATTTCCTTGAAAGTGACTTCTATCACAGAATGAATAGATTGATTTGCACAATATTCTAGAATAGCTTCCTTGCATCTCTGAGATACTTGAGTGTCATCCAAAAAGTTGTTGATAATTTCTTCAACATGGGCTTCGGTAAAACGAGTCATAGCGTATAGTTAGCGTAAATTTAGTATGTATAGGTAATACTAATCAAACATATATACATCCAAGTAAAAATTAACAAGTTTTTCTTAATTTTGTATAGATTTGATAATATCCGATGTAGAAATATTAGAAGAGTATGGAAAATATATCATGTCAACACCATATGGAGAAAGATCTTTTTCTACTTGATGATATTCTTCTGAATTAAACCAATCATCTCCTATAAAACATACATCGAATTTATATTTAAAGTATGCTTCCAATTTAGTTTCACCACGATGTGGAATGACCAGATCAACATATTTACATGCACCTACCACTTCCATGCGATTTTGGATATCAATAATTGGCTTGCGCTTTTGTTTTATGGCCAACAAATCATCTGTTACCGCTACTATTAAATAATCACACATCATCTTGGCTGATTTCAATAATCTTACATGTCCTGTATGGAATAGGTCAAAAGTGCCTGTAGTAAATCCTATTTTATATTTGGCCATAATCGAAGTTTAAAACTCGGAAATAAGGATATTTAAAAATAGAGTGTATAGATATCTATTTAACCTATAGAAATATAAATTAAGAACGAATATGACGTGGAAAGACTATTCTAAAATCACTGATATTACTTCGAATGCATCAGTCAAATTGTATCTAGTAGAAGATCCTATAGATGAAGACGGCATTTTTAAAATAACAGGCGATTATATTCCCGAAAATGATATTGTCAAACGGTATAAAATCATTAGCAATATCAATGAAGATCCGGACGTATTCGCATTTGTAGATATATCTACCGAAAGTGATTTACCCAAAGTAAAAATTGTCCGCAAAAAAGGTGAATCGTTGTTCAAAAATAATAAAATCGATGCCGACACTCTTGACCGAGTATATCTAGATCACATCAAGGCACACATGTTTGAACGCCTTGAAAATCCTCCGAATGTAGAATATGTCTCTAGTGATGATGACGCCTCCGACGACGAAAACTCTAACGACGAGTCTGAAGTTTCGCACCGATCTATGCCTGACGACGATCGTGAAGACGAGGATCGCGACCGCGACGATAAATCCTCAGAGTCCTCAGCACCAGTCTTTGAAAATACTGACGGTGATTATTATGGTCCATTCGAATGTTCAATTGTTAAACCAAATGAGGTTTTAGACTCGGTCAAAGGAAAATATCAGGTCAAATTCGACAATCTAGGTATCAATTTGTATAGTGTTATTGTTAACGGTGTGGAACTGGTTATTGAATATGATGATATGAATCCATTTATTTTAACAGGTCACGAGAACGTGTGTAAAAAGACTAATACTATCGTGTGTTTAAATTGTGGTGGTAAAAAGAAATATGCCAAAGATTGTGATTTTTGCGCAGGACATTCTATATTTTTTTATGAGTAAACTTTTATATTATAGTATACTATAACCTAAAACTAACGTAGTCAAACTAACGTATGTCCAAACGTGATGATATGAACATGTTGGACAATATGGTCTATAACGGTTTATGTGAAACCACTGCACCAACTATATATTCTACAATGGGTATTACGCCTAATATGATCACTACATTTACATTAGTCATAAGATTACTAGCCGCATATTTTATTTACAGTGGATTGCAAAATCCCAGACATTTTTCTATAGCAGCCGGGTTGGTGTTGTTGTCGATATTCACCGATGCATTGGATGGATATATTGCCAGAAAATATGGACTATCTAGCGAATTTGGGGCCAAATATGATATGTGGACAGATATCATCACCTATATCATCATTACTATTGTCCTTGTATGGGTATATTATATCAAATTCGGTCCCAAGGGATTGTGGGTATTACTTCCGCTGGCGATCATTAATATCATCGGCGGCATTTATGAATGTACTGTCGCCGCCATGAAATATAAAAAACAACTCTACCAATCCGAAACACCTCACTACACTTCCACAACTCACATTGGACTAGCTATACATGGCCCTGACAGGGATTATGAATATTATGATAGGAAGGCTAATGACTTGAAGAGATTTTCTGGAGGGACCACTCAGATTTTATACGCCATGTTGATATTTGCACTAGGATGGATTTAAGGTTTAACATACTAGGATGGATTTAAGAGTTCACTGACAACCTCCTAGGATTTTCATGGAATATGTCTAGATGTTTTTTACAAAACACGTAGCCATCTGGACTATCTTTAGACGGTTTTAGTTTACACCGAGTCCCTTTTTTACTATATTCTTGACACCTGAGAGGTACTGATGGAGCCAGTGCTACCGACTGAACCGATGCAGGCTGTTCAATATCCACTTTGACCTCGATATCGGCATCGCCTAATATATCAACGTCTTCAGACTCGGCACCATCGCTATAGTCACTAGCACCGGGAGGATCGCTATCGGTAGTGTTCCGGCGTTCAGTGTCAGTAGTAGTATCTCCGCCAATCATGGAATATTGATTGTACGAAGTTTTGATAGTAGTTTCATTGTATATATTGCAAATAACATCCAACCAGTCGATAGGAGATAGGGAAATTTGATAAGAACTGGTCATATTTTCATTTTCAAGTTCTTTGTAAGCCACTACAAAAACATCTCGGTCAAATGAAAACCGTACAGGGTAATTATAATTGGTGAAGAGTTTTTTCAAGAAAATGTTTTCGACTCCCTTAGCAGATTGGCAAACATATATATAATATTTCTTGGACACTTCGAAGACTTCGCCGGTCCAATCTTTCATTTTATTGGAAATATTGGACGATTCTAATCGGCCACCATCAATTATATACATGATTTCTGATTTGGACAATTCTTCAATAGTTTTAACACATTCACTAGAGAGGTCTTTTAAATTTGAGGAGGGTAAATACTCAAATCTTGGGGACCCTCCGGCCGGAATATATATAGACGCTACTGATTTCATACGTAAGTACTAGTATACTAGTATACTAGATAGTATTAAACCGATTTTCACGGCTTTAAGGTTAACGTTGTTCTAGCGTTAAAGCAAACCACGTAGGTTTACTAAGATTCTTTTCCATATCATCCAGAGTATCTTGTAATGTAGGATCAATTATATGATCGGTCTCGCGATCAACTTTTTCAGGGTGAATAAAAGGGCAAAACATACCTTTTTTGCAACCTCCTTTTGAAGATATTTTGCTACATTCCTTGGATTTATATAGTTGGGGGTGATACATTATTTCATTGGTAGTGTGAGAAAAAGTACATTTATCCTTTTCAGGGCATCGGTTTTCATAGTCGCACCGTTTAGGATAATAATTGTATTGTCCATCGGCAGATACAATCACTTTTCGGCGTAGTTCACGACGAGCGTGTGCGTGTTGACACTTGTTCAAGTTATTGCACCGACCATTGGTTTGTTTGGCTTTGCACATAACCGTTTTATAAGTGTCCAGATTCACCGTAGATTTAGACGGATTATCTTTGGTCATAATAATATATACTGTACTACTATAACCTACACTATGAATACAACAAAAATAATTTTAATAGTATTTTTAGCCATGTTTTTAATTGCCACAATCGGTCTATATGTGGCTTGGTTGAAAACCACGGATGAACATAAGAAAAAGATATTAAGCTATACCGGAATGGTTTCCGGGGCATTGTTGATGATCACTACGGCTGTTTTGATGTTTGTCATTCTAGGTGAATCTAATAAATCATCAAAAAGCAAATACGGTCATGGTACTTCTGAGCGTTCGCTAGTCCAATACGAATGGCCTGATGAAGTTCCCGAAGGAGAACCGTTGGAACCCGATACACCATTTGATGATGGATTGGAGGCAGAACTAGATGAATATTATGGTATAGATGAAACCTATATACCCTCGACACCACCGAGGGCACCTAGTCCAAGTGGGCGATAAAACCAGTAAAATTTATTTGAATGTTTATGTTTAATTAGATATATCTAATATATACCTAATTAATTTACTTTTACAAATATGTCCGAAAACACTCCTACCGATACTACGGTTATGCCTTTGAGTGAGGTGTATCGCGCCGAGACTCCGGCCGTAGACGAAACACCCCAAGTCGAGACCGTAGTCGAAACGCCCGACGAAATTCCGGTCGTAGAAGAACCTAGAAAGATGGCCAAGGAAATGTGCAAGTTTTATCTCAAGGGATATTGTCGTAATGGTGATGAATGTACTTATGCTCATGGTACTTCAGAACTAACACCACAATCCCGTGCCAATTTCTGGAAGATGTGGAATATGTTCCATAACAATGTTTTGCCATATTTCCAACCCCAACACCCACGTCGCCATAACCAACCTAAGCAATCCTAGAGGTTCTATTCAAAAAAGATTATATTAGTTATTAATATACTCTTTTGCTTCGCACTCTCCCACTCACTACACTCTCCCACTCGCTACGCACTCGCTACGCACTCGCTACGCACTCGCTACGCACTCGCTACGCTCGTATGGATCAAACAATATGGGGACCGAAAATGTGGCACATTCTACATACAGTTTCATTTACATATCCTAAATCACCTACATGTGAGCAAAAAAATCAGTTTAAAACGTTTTATATGAGTTTGCAACACATACTTCCATGTAGTGTTTGCAGATCACATTATAAAGAAAATTTGAAAATCAATCCAATCGATAATGCCCTAGATTCAAGAGTAGATCTAGTTAAATGGGTTATAGATTTCCACAACCTGGTCAATTATCAGCTAGGCAAACGTCAATACTCTTATGATGAAGTTGTGAAAATGTATCATAAAATATACCGATCTCCCTATAGACGTATAAAACCATTCTGGATTTGGTTGTTGGTTATTTTGGTGATTATATTTATCGCCGTTCTATTTTACCGTAAAGGGTTTAAAAAATAAGTAAAATTTACTTGCGATATTGATCGTATATTAACTCAAATCACAGACACATGGATAACATGGAGAACACAATCGTAGAAAAATTATCCGAAAACGAATATTACAAGTGGACCAACAAATCTGAAAATCACCACGGATATCAGTACAAGGATGGGTTTAATGTAAATAGTCAAAAATTTGAATATGAAAGTGAATGTTATAAAGGTCTTTTCTTTTGCGATTTATCTCAAATTCTTGAATGGCTCGACAAAGCTGAAAGTGATGAAGGTCATTTACGAATTGTTAGATTAACTGAAATTGATGAAATGTATAAAAGGGAAACTCATAAAGGCAAATACAAGGCACATAGAATTTATTTAGGTGAAAAGATGTCGGTTGTAGAAGGTTTAAAATATTTGAAAAACAAGGGAGCGACACTCAACGATTCGTTAATTCTAAAATATGCGTCTAAACCACAGTTTGCAAATACGTTTAGCGTGCTTACTGATATTATTGATTATAAGTCCGACTTATCAGTCCCTGTATATTCTGACCCTTTAGCATTAAAAGTAAACAATGAAGCGATATTTAAGATGTTTGATAGAAAGGATGAATTGTTAAAGATGTTCCCCAATCTGGAGAGATTGCACAATCCCGATTTCAAACCAATTTTAGATTATAGCATTAGACCAGAATTGGGTGATAAGAAGGAAGCTTGTGCAAAGATTAAGTATTTGTTGGATTTATGTGAAATGTCAAGAAAACGTCCTTGTAAGACGTGCATTTTTATTGAGATTTACAATCAAATTCTTAAATATAGGGTATTAGTATACAATCATCCTAAATTTAGACAACAAACATTAAAGAAGCTAGATAACATTATGGAAGAAGATCTAGATGCATTTGAAGCGTATGGTCTTAAAAAGAGTCACTTGAAAAAATACAGAAACATTATAGAATTTTTATCGAATACTGAACCTGGCAAAGAACCCTCAAATATTGTATTGCGTTCTGGTAAGGTATTGCCCTCACTGTCTTAAGTACTGACTCGCTTCGCGTACTCCCTCGCTTCGCGTACTCACTTTGTTCGTAACTCACTTTGGTCGTATGGACACTTATTTTGCAGACTTTTTTGCCAAATTAACGGCACCTACGCGTACGCGCGTAGACCGAGTTACAACACACACGCACACGCACACGCACGTGATGTGTGCTAGTTTTTTAAATCCAGAAAAGATTGAATATGTATGTGTGGTGTGTGGAGAATCTTTTTAAAAGGGGTTAAATGATAAAAATATAATTTATCCTCTAGATATACGGTACGGAGTCATCGTATGATATTCACCAGATCGAAATATTATAAATATTTGGACAGATTGGCGGAAAATTTCAAAGACGCGGATGATGTATCTACTGTAAATATTGAATATGCAACATTAGAATACAACTTGACGACCCGAAAAGCAGGATTGTGGAATGTTTTAGGAGGGATTAGATCGGCAAAAACCAAAAAGTTCATGTCCGAGTTAGTGGCCAAAGTCAAAGCTCATAAACTAGATTATATATGGTTTTTAGTAAACATTACTAAGAATACCAGGTCACGTCCAATAATAAATCTGGATGCATGCAAATCTAAATCGAACGAGACGGGTTCGCTGGACTCGCAGTATAGCAACCGGACTAATGCCATTCTAGTAGATGTCAAAAAGAAACAAATCGAACTATTTGATCCCTATAATACCCATCAAACAAATGTATATAATATGATGTATAAGGATTTGCACAAATTCCTATTTGATCTGGATATGTCTTTTAATGTCTCAAATCATTATCCGCAAAAATCAATCGCCCGTAAAGTATATTTTAATGACAAGGATAAAGAGTTATGTGGAATTATCTGGTGTTATATCTATCTAGAAAACAAAACTAGATCATTAGTAGAGCACAACCAGAGATTATTTATTAATAAAATGCAGAATACTCAGGAGAACAAGTATATGACTGAACGGGAATATCATGCGCAAGTACATAAATATATATCAAAGTTACCACTATGGGACGTATTTTAAATTTATTTAATAAATTTAAGACTCCCACAAGACTTCATAGGCATTTTGTTTAGGGTCCCATTCTAATCCACTGAAAATTAGGTGATGGTAATCGGGTACAATTTTACCATTCATATTAATGCGTGTATGAGGTCTAATAGCTTTATCAAAATATGTGATAGTATCTATTAATAGACCAACCGAAAGACCGTTAGATGGTACACTATAAGTTTCAGTAAAAGTATTTCCTAGAAAATCTGTTACGGTTAATGGGATAAGATCACTTTTATAATCTGTCAAAATTGTCTCTAAATCATCTTCGGACAATCTTTCCAAAGTATCAGTATAAACAGGATGTGAATATCTTTTATTCTCACCATAGTAGAACATGACATCCTTCAACAAAGTTTTAGGATATCGAGGATCTCTGGCTTTAGCCTTACCTTTCGAGGCCTTTTCATCCAAAACAAACCAACGCCAGTATTTACCACCAGCTACAGGACGGGATTCATACATCCGACCGTCATTACCTTTCATGACCATTCCACGACATTCATTACCGGGGTATGGTGGAGATCCACGAGATTTGGTATGGTATTTGGGGGCTTCTTGATAAGTGCATCCTCGTTTCTTGGGTGTAGGGTCAGGTTTTCCAAGAGTTGCCGGGGATCTAGCCGGGGCAGGGCCGGCTGGGTTTAATGGAAGACGGACACCTGTCAAACAGTCTTTGAATTCTCTACATAAATCTGATTTCAAGTTACTTGAAGGAGTCCCGCATCCGCATTTTTCGGAATGTGTCTTGATTTGTTTAGCAGTCCATCCGCCACGACCCGCATGACACTTATCCTCAAAATTCAACAAATGTTCATTACAATTGTCATGAACTCCCCTAGGTCTAGTTCTAGGAAGTTTTTCTTTGGCTGTCTGTACAACAGTTTCTAATACTCGATCAGTAGGCTTTTTGCCTTGAGATTGGATACACTGTTTCAACGTTTTACACATATCACTCTTTAGAGTTTGATTAGTAAGGTCGCAACCGCACTTTTTGGCATGTTCTTTAATAACTTTGGCAGTCCATCCGCCACGCCCTGCATGACATTCTTTATTAAATCCATTCAAAAGTTCTCCGCATCCATCCATACCGTATCCTGACCTACCAGTAATAGCCTGTTCGACTTGCGGAGCATGCATCTTCTGCAACATATCCCCATATTTATAAGGGTTTTTATGAATTTCAACTATACACTCGGTAGATAAATTTCTTAAATTGCACTTCATTTTCTTTTAGAAAACCCAGATCAACAATAAAAGAAGTAAAAAGTAACTTTATATTATATCAATATATAAAAATTTCGCGAAATTATATTATTACGTTATTTATATAAACACCGTAGAACTTCGTATGGAAACCCCTTATTACAAACAAACTTTTGTCGAGCCCTATCCCCCAAGGGAATGCTCTGTATGGTCTGCCCCGGTTATTTTCCTAACCGTTTTGGCCATTATTAATTTTGTAGTCCCATTGATGGATAAAAAGAAACCCCAAAAGACGCGTCTAGTAAATGCAGTAATTAGTGCCGCGTGTACTTTGATATTGTTACCGGTAGTGGTATACTATTCTAAAGAATGCAAGACAGGATGGGCATGGTTCTGGGCTCTGTTGCCGTTCATTATCCTACTAGTTTTTGTTATTTTGATCTTGGTTTCCGTCAGCCTCAAACCTAGAGAAGATTAAATAATATTATCTTATATTATTTGATAAAAGTCAGCGAGCGTTATCTCGCTACTTTTTGACCTACTTTTTCTTAAAAAGTAGCGTGGCCCGCTTCGCTAAGCGGCGTTTAGCCGCTACACATAATACAGCCTTCTTCCATCCTGCAAACGGCATCAGTCGAGTATTCGGGCTCTTCAGGTTTCTTGTATTGGAATGAAGTGACGGCCTGTGCATCAGCAGCAGGTTTAGTCCGCAAGTAATAGCACATAGTTTTCAATCCCTTTTTCCAGGCATATTTCGCCATATTCCAAACCTTTTTCTCATCGGGGTTGGAAATCCACAAATTTAGGGACTGGCTCTGGCAGACATATGCACCGCGATCGGCAGACATATCGATGATGTCACGCATCTGCATTTCGAAAGCGGTCTTGTAAATTTCCTTAAGATCGGCAGGGATTTCATCGATATTTTGAACAGATCCGCGATTGGTCTTGATCTTTTCAAACATGTCACTATTCCACAACTTTCTCTTGGATAAATCCCGGATAAGATGTCGGTTGACATTGACGAAATCTCCACTAAGAGTCCGGCGGACATACATATTAGAGTTCAGAGGTTCGAAAGCCTCCTGAGTAGATCCGTTCAAATGAGAAGTGGATGCAGTAGGCATCAAAGCGATGAGCAAACTATTACGGATGCCATGTTCGGCGATTTTGGCCCGAAGTCCGGCCCAATCCAATTCGGGACATACCGGTTCAACTCCCCAGAGATCAAATTGCAGTTTACCTTGGTCTACATTGCATCCTTTATAGGTTTCATAAGGGCCATCCACCATAGCGATTTCCATGGAAGCTTCCAAAGCGGCGTAATACATATGTTCAAAGATCTGTTTGTTGAGCAGCTTGGCTTCATCGGAACAAAACGGCAAACCCAACATCATAAATACATCGGCCAATCCCTGGACACCTAGTCCGAGTGGGCGATGACGCATATTGGATCGCTTGGTCTTTTCATCGACATAGTTATTCTCATCCACGATAATGTTAAGGTTTTTGATGGCCAATTTAACTTTTTCACGGAATAGGTCGAAATTAAAGGCAGGGGTTTCGCTATCCGAAACGTATTTCCACAAAATCATAGAGGCCAAAGTACAGCAAGCAGTTTCCTTACTGTTAGACATTTCCATAATCTCGGCACACAAGTTACTGGATTTGATGATATCTTCTAGGTTGTTTTGATTAGTCTTTTGGTTGGCCGCGTCTTTATTCAATAGATAAGGGATGCCGGTTTCGATACGGGTTCGTTGGATCTCATCCCACAGCTTTCTAGCCTTGATCTTTTCAGTGTATTTACCTTCGGATACATAGCGCTTGTACAAGTCTTCATATTCCTGACCGAATACATTTTCCAAAGGAGTTTCATGGCACACAGCATGCGGGTCAATGAGATACCAGTCTTCATCATTGTCAACACATTTCATGAAACAATCGCTGAGCCAAATGGCATAGAATAAATCACGGGCGCGAGAATTTTCATCGCCATTATTCCGGCGCAATCTAGCGAATTTCAGGATATCGGGGTGATGTGGTTCGATATAAGCGGCGAAAGATCCTTTGCGTTTACCTTTTTGGTTGACATACCTAGCAGTATCATTGTATACCTTGAGCATCGGCACAATACCGTCGGAAGTTCCAGTATAACCAATCGGTGCACCTTCACCACGGATATTAGAAATATGGAACCCGATACCGCCGGCATTTTGAGAGATTTTGGCGCATTCCTTCAGAGTGTCATAAATACCATCGATGGAATCGTCGTTCATAGCCAACAAAAAGCAACTGAGTAGCTGCGAACTCTTCATACCGGAATTGAAAATAGTCGGTGAGGCATGAGTATAAAATTTATCTGACAGCGTTTCATATGTTTCACGAATTTTTTCTAGATCGGTTTTATGTAGTTTGACGGCAATTCTCATAAGGGCGTGCTGGGGGCGTTCGACCACCACACCGTCTAGACGGGTGAGATATTGCTTGAGAAAGGTCATAATCCCGAAATAATCATAGTTATAGTCTTTCCTGTGATCAATCATTTTGTCTAATTCGTAACGGTTTTGTTCTACACATTTAAAAAACTTTTTATCCAATAGATTAAGTTTTTTACCGGACGCATCCTTGAATCGATGGATCTTGTTCATAGTTTTATAAAATGAGTCTTGGGTGTCCTTGTGTAAATTATGGACAACCAAACATTTGGCTAGGTGTTCAAATCCAGGATGGTCTTTTTGCATATGTACTGCATATTCTGCGGCTAGTTCGTCGATTTTGGAAGTGTGCATATTATCACTCATTCCGTAAATGACTTTTTTGGACACCAGTTGGGGATTAACTGGGATGTTGTGCTCATCACACAACTTTTTTAGCCTAGCAGTGATCTTGTCGAATTTTACTGGTTCAAGTTTTCCGTTACTTTTAATAACATTCATTGATTTTTGATCCATGATAACTATAGATAGTATATTCTTAAATAAAATTATTCGCAAAATAATTATACCCAATCAATTTCAGAGGATCCCGGTCAAAATCACGCTAAGTTTAGGCTTAAAATATTAAAGTTAATCCAGTTCAGCCCGATAAGTACCTTCAATACCACCCGGACCAATCACTAAAAATTCGTAGGGACCCAAATTTTCGAATATAGTGCAGAACTCTATATAACTTACAAGTTGATCGCGCGACACTATCTTTTTAAGATGCTCATAAACTTTTTTAGAACTTTTATTGAAAAAATACTCATTAAATTCATCGCACTTACCCAAAACAATAAACATGTACTGCGGTGTTTCATAACCTTCTTCGCAAGGAAAGTAATCAACTGTTAATCTTGATATGTTGTGATTTCCAAGTTTATATGACAACGCTAGTTGCTGATCAAAAATGAAATTATTTCCAAATCGAAGTCTCGGATGTTCAATCACAAATAATTTCTTTTTAGGTGCATCACGTCTAAATAGGTGAGTGTTTTGATATTCCACTGGATAATCTATGACTCCTAAAATTAATTCACAACACTTCACATCGGCTTCTGGATTTACCGTTTTATATTTATTTATCAGATCGTTACATAACACCGTCTTTCCACAGCCTCTTTTTGAATAAACACCTATACTAGTAGTAGGGTGAGTTTCAAACATTTTAATAACATCGAATTTGTTCATACGACACGAACGTAGCGAGTAAGCGAGTGCGAGTGCGAGTGCGAGTGCGAGTGCGAGTAGTATACCTTGGTATAGGATAATAGTTAAACTAATATCCCCTTAGCCTTGTATAAGGCTAAGTGTTTTATCCCTGTAAGGGATAAAGAGATATAACGACTTGGTAATATATACTTGAGCTAGTGGGATATATCTTATATAGCTTTCGCGTCACTCACTCACACTCCTTACACTCACTCGCACTCCTTACAGTCGTTCGTATGGCCACTAAATATGATTTACAACTAGGTCTGTGTTGTATTAATACTCAATTACGCGCTCAAAAGCCACCGGTGTTTGCATCGCGTGGCATTATTCTTAAAACTGTGGAAAAAGATGGTCTAGCCGAACTCAAACATCGCGTATTACTCAATCTACAAGACGTTCTTACTATCTTAGACTGGAATTATGCCAATAATATACACGTCTATCGCATGTCCAGTGACATGTTTCCGCATATGGCCAATCCACGCCTAAAAGCCATGTTGGAGGCCACCGGCAAAGCCGAAACCGAACCAGACTCACCATTTGCATATACATTTTATTTCGCCAAGCCGTTATTAAAACAAATCGGCGACAAAGCCCGCAAGCTTAAGCAGCGCTTGACATTCCATCCGGGCCAATACAATGTTCTAGGCACTCCTAATGAGCAAACACTTCAAAACACTATATCCGAATTGCTGTATCATGCTACTGTGATGGACTTGATGGGCCTGGATCAGAACAGTGTAATGGTCATCCACGGTAGCGGCCTATATGGAAATAAGGGGGAAACGATGGATAGGTGGTGCAAAAATTACACCGAGTTACCAGATCCGATAAAACGCCGTCTAGTTCTAGAAAACTGCGAAAAGTGTTACAGTATAGCCGACTGTCTAACCATATCGGAACGTACTGGTGTGCCAGTGGTATTCGACACACATCATCATGAGTGTTACATGTTGTTGCACCCTCATACCCGCATTAAACCCGCCGAGTATTACATACCCCAAATCTTGGCCACTTGGATCCGCCGGGGTATCAAGCCTAAATTCCATGTATCCGAGCAAGCGCCTGGAGCACGTGTCGGCAAACATTCCGACTTTATCGATGTAATTCCACAATATCTCCTAGACATCCCTGACAAGTATCATATCCCTATCGATATCATGATCGAGGCTAAAAAGAAAGAATTGGCGATAGACAAACTCCACAAGACCTATCCTAGGCTATTCCAAAAACCTTTGCGCAAAATATCCGTCAAACGCTCCGGCAAAACCCTTACTATTTTTATCGACGCTGACACGTATACCATATATTCCTACAACTCTAAACGCTTTAAGTTGACCTCTTCCAGCCTTGACGAGTTTATGTCCAAACTTGGATGTATTGATATTAAATACTTCGGCTTTTGAAAAAGCCGGCCAAAACACTACTTTTTATATACTTTGTGTGAGTAGGTCAAAACAAAGCTGGGTGAATAGAGTCACACCCAATTAAAAAACTAGTTAAATTTACCTTTGGGTTACCCTAGGTTTCAGTATAGTAAACTACGTTAAACTTAACTACTACATATAAATATGGTTCTAAAGAAATTTACATATACCAAAACAGATGTGTATCAAGAAGAAAAGATTGTCAGTTTTGTATTTGATACTGATTCAGTGAGTTTTGTTGAAACGAATTATAGACGTAATGCATCGGTTGACGTTGATTCGACTGATGCACATATCTATTCGGTTATAATTTACTTTAACACTTTTAAAATTTGTCGGGTATATGAATTTTATGTTGAAAGTGAAAGAGATGAAATGTATGATCGTTTCTTAGAAATGTGTGAAATTTAAATTTGCACCAAGTTAGTTAAAATTACCCTAGGGTATTTACTGTTATAATAACAGTAAATTACCAGACTTACAGTAATACTTACAGTAATACTTACAGTAATACTTACAGTAATACTTACAGTATGGGATATAGACACGCAGAGTGGGAACAAGCCGCAAAGCATACCAAGAATTGGTGTGATACCAAATTACAGCATATCCCGCCGAATACAGAATTTATTAGACCAGATAATGTCCTACAGCGTCCGTTAAAGAAGGACAAGTCGCACAACACAATTCTTCAGGTCAAAAACCAGGATACTATTTCGGCGGCGTTAGAAGCGATCAATACGGGATTGTGTTCCAAGCCGTTAGTGCTGAATATGGCCAGTGATATTGCGCCAGGAGGTGGATGGTTGAGTGGATGTGCGGCTCAGGAAGAGAATCTATTTATCAGGACATCATTGTGCCGCCAGTATAAACGTCCGAAAGAGTATTTGAAACGCAAGAAATTCCTTGGACCATTAGACATCGCGTATACTCCAAATGTCCTGGTGTTAAAGGATGAGAATTTTAATATGTTAGAAGAGTCTGACCGCGTATATCTGGATTTCGTGGCTTGCGCGGCACTTCGTAGGCCTCAGCTAAACAAGCATGGGCAAATGTCTGAAAAGAATTTGGAACTAGCTCGGAAAAAGATTTATCAAATCCTACAGCTTGCAAATGATAAGGGCCACGATGCGGTAATCCTTGGTGCAATGGGTTGTGGTGCATTCAAAAACCCACCGGAACAAATTGCGGAATTATTCAAGGACGTCCTAGAAACACATTTCAGACATCACGTATTCCGTTTGGTAAAATTCGCCATTTTGAGTCGTAAAGGGGCTAATACCATTACCAATACTCAAAACAGCAATTTCGACATATTCCGAAATACATTGTCCAAAAAGTGGTGGAGAGAAATTCCTGAAGAATCTTACAGCGATTTAGACGAATCGTCGGATATACTAGATGATGTATCAGATGATGATTCGGACGACGGATCGTGGAGAGATATTGTATTTAAAAAGACAGTATCACTTTTATAATATTGCGTTGGTAATTAATATTTGTACATAAAATGTGTAACGAACACTAATTAAAAGTGAATTTTACTAATTACCAGTATGACTGGGTATGAATCTTAATTGCCACCACAATATTTATACTGCATCCTGGGTGGATATCAAGGTAGAACTACCAGTACCTAGTTAATTTTACTAACGATCTAGTTTCGAATATATCTTAATAATTATATCATATTAATATTTATATATTCACTCCTCTAACTCACACTCCTTTCACACTCGTTTCACACTCACTACACACTCGCTTCGTTCGTATGGCAACAATAGATGAACACAACCCATATATTAAATTTATGTTAAAACATTATTCTGGAAAACCTATTGAAAAATGGGTAAGAGTATGTATTAACAAAGTACCTACTGCAGTAGTTCGCAAAGGTCCAAATGATATTTTAAAAGTCCGTCCATATAATTACAGAGATTCCTGGTTTCCCGCAGTTATGCGTTCAGATGCGCATCATGTACACAACTTGGAAGTTCAAAAAGAATTTTGGGAAGCCATTTATTCTTCGGTTGAATGTCAGGATGTACTGGTCAAAAAGAAAACTGATATGAAAAACATGGTACAAAGTAAATGTATATTAAGAGTCAAGGATATTATGAAAGTATTTACTGACATATATGATATAGAGTACCCCGCTACTTTTTAGGAAAAAGTAGGTCAAAAAGTTGCTTTTAAAAAATCGTTTCACCGGACCTATCGGTCCGCTTTTACCCCGATATCGCCTTCGGCCCTGACGGTCCTACGGCTCCTCTAGTACGGCCGCTGCGCGACCTAGATGCGTCTTCGCTATTTTTAGAAAAGTAAAAAGTCGAAAAACACTTAGTAGTATAAAATACGATTTTGGAACAAAAGTGTGCACGAAAAAAACGCAAAAAAGTGACATAAATTCGTGCACGATTTTGTTCCATTTTTGAAATCACATATTCATATTTTGAAAATCTCTTAGTGCCAAAATAAAAATGGAACAAAATCGTGCACGAATTTATGTCACTTTTTTGCGTTTTTTTCGTGCACACTTTTGTTCCAAAATCGTATTTTATACTACTAAGTAGTTTTTCAACGTTTTGAGATACACTAGTTATAAGTGCAAAATGTATATAGTATACATTTTAAAATTAATAAAATCACATATACACATACATCCGGCCTAGTCTAGAAAAGACTAAATAACCGATAATGAGTAGATTCAAGCCAGTCAGTTTATAATCACCGTTTTGGATATCGCGAGACACAGTAGTGCCGATCCAATATCCGACCATAGCCAACAAGAATTCCAGTAACATACTGCGAACGATATGATGTTTCTGGAAGGTGTATTTTAAATTAATGGCCTCGAGGGATTGTAAAAAGGCGTTAAAGGCAGTCCACCAAATCAGTCCCTTGGAACTAGGACTGGTAATACCGACCAAAATACCTAGAAAGAACAACAGCACAGTCCAAGAAGTAACCACACATTTATGAACGGTCATTATCGGGGTGGATAAGACATTTCCGAGGCGACGGTTATCATATTTGGAATTATATCCACCGGTTATTACATTGGCCATATCAGTGAGCAATTTCTTAGGACCGTCATTCGGGTGATCGCGGTAGAACAATTTATCTTTAAAGGCATACGTTTTGAGATTGCCGTTGGCAGCGCACATCCCGAGTTGATACCCTAGATAGTAATCGACAGATGAGTCCATACAGGCCAACATCTTTTTAGCACCACGTTTAGTTATCATATATCCCCCATGTAGTAGCGGAAATGCCGGTTTAATAACATAATCATTGATTTCGACATTTTCGGAATTTGAGGCGCATCCTTTGGAAACTAGGTAATCGGCCGAGAATTTGGATTCACAACTTCCACCAGATCCTAGATAAAGGAATTCCCAACCATCCGGGACATATTCCATAAAAGTGGTGAGATGCTTGAAATTATTATTTGGTTTGGAATTTTCCATTATAACGATCGCTTTGGTTTTCCCGGTTGTTATAAAGTGATTCCAGATATACAAGTGCGTGGAATTATCAATTATCATTTCAGGTGTACATGAATTTTTACAAAATGGGGTCAAACGATAATTCCCGTAATCTTTACGTTCTACATAAATCGCACCTTTTAAAAAGGGTGTGTTTTGCACACCTCTATCTGGATCTATAATTATATACGTGATCATACGACTCGAAGAGGAGTTAGAGGAATAAGAGGAGTAAGAGGAGTTACGAGTACTTATTATAAGACTATATAATATTACCCGAAAAGTAGTAATATTTACCTGTAAGTTATACAGTGGTCTAGTATATCTATATATTAGTAGTGCAACCAAGCAGTATGAAATTCCCAGTACATGCCCTAGAGACGATAGAGCTCACGGAAGACTCGGAAAAGAAAGAGATTATAGACATTATGAACTCTTTGGGTGGGTTGAGAGAGCAGGAAACGCCGAGGTTTATGTGGCCACAACCTGCATCAATTACGGCGGAATCCAGTCTCAAATTATTTGACACAGAATATATGGTTAGTCACAAACCGGATGGGTACAGATATGTACTAATGTGTATCGACATCCAAGGTACTAAGCTATCATTTTTTATTGACCGCAAGCTACACATCTTTTCAGTAGACTTGCCGATTGCTGGCGATGATGTACATCGCGGTAGCATTTTCGACGGTGAATTAGTCCAGTCACACGATGGCGAATGGTCATTCTTGATTTTCGACGTAATGGCCTTTGGTGGGCGATGTGTGACCAAGAAAAACTTTTTGGAACGTATTTATTGTGCCAAAAAGGTTAGCATGAAATGCTCACCGGATTATCCATTATTGATCGGCTACAAACACTTTGAACCATTTTACAATCTCCGGAATTTGGTGCACAATACACACCTTACGCACGACATAGACGGGTTTGTATTTATTTCAGTCCGAAATCCGGTCAAACTCAACACAGATTGGGATATGCTCAAGGTCAAACCTTTGACCAAAAATAGTATCGATTTCCAAGTTAAAAAACAAGGCAGGAATTATGTAATGTATATTGGAAACCGAGATGCCGAGGATGGCCTAGAAGAGTATAAAATAGTAAAACCGGCTAGAAAGTTCTTGCGCGAATTGGACTACAAATCTGGCCAACCAGTGATTGTCGAGTGTTTGTATGATTTGAAAACCAATGATTTCGAGCCACATTCACACAGAATAGACAAACATCAGCCTAATTCAGTAATGACTTTAAATGGTACTTTGAAAACTATTAAGGATAATATCACGATAGAGTATTTGGTGGAAAAGTCCAAATCAGCCGAAAAGTGGGATCCACGTGATTTCACTAGACCAGCCGGGACTCGCCTGCGTGATTCATCTAAAGATCGTCCTAGAGATCTCCCTAGAGAACGCCCTAGAGAACGATCATCAACGCAAACCACCACACCATTTCTCAAGTTTGTTAATGAACAACTTCCAAACACACTTAACACATTCCTACAAGAAATTGCCAAGGACCCGTCACAACCCTTTCCAGAAATGGAATTGAGAATTGGGTCAATCCCGGCCAAAACCGGCAAATTCAATGCGCAAATCCCGTCATTTATTTTCTACAAGGTTAAAAACCTGTTCAGCCAACACTTACCACCTGGACTGTATATGGAGGATAGTAACATGGTAGATTATTTTGATGGCCCGACTAGATATACTGAATTTGTTTACTCGGACTCCAGTCCCAGAGAGATCTACAAAACTCAGAAAAAGACACATTCAAACACTACATACAACTTGACAAGACAAGATTTGTTTAGAACAGTGTGCAGAATTTCTTGTGCGGCAGAAACCTCCGAACCATCTAGTCCAGAAGAATTGGCGGCGGCAAACATCCGATACACCCGCAAAAAAGAGAGGACTAGTTTCAAGTCGGAGGATCTCTCCAGAGGCGGATTTTCAATCGATTTCACCAAAGTTATCACCAAGACCGACCAACCGCCTATCTATGAGATCGAAATCGAATATATTCCTGACCCCTTAGGATCACCGTCTAATCCCAAATATATTGCCGAAATGTTTATGAGATATAGCTGCATGTTAATTCGTATGATTAATGAAACATACCAAAAACATCCTTTACCACCTATCATTCCAGAAAAGACTGACGTGGCGACGTCTAATTAGACGGGCCGACAGCGATCAATAAATCATATACACAACTACAACATACAAAATGGGGCCATCCATTAGGCCCCGTTAAAGCATATTTATGATTTTCATCATTTGGATCAAAACAACGCATACAAACATAATCCCCCGGATCGTAATCGCAATTTACAGCGATTTTGTTATTAATACACAACATACATACAGTGACTAGATCTTCGAATCTATAATTATGAGTATTTGGTGTACGATATTCATCCTCATTTATACCATGTTGCTGGGCGTCTACTTTGTTTAATCTGAACGGGTAACAAATTTTATCATAATTGCACAACACACATTCAAATTTAGGTAAAAGATGAATTAGATCAACAACAGTATCCTCTAGAGGATTGGGTTTATAAATTTTACGACCCATACGACTGAAAGGAGTGTGTAGCGAGTGAGTGTGTAGCGAACGACCGAAAGGAGTTCGCGAGTTAATATAGTAATAAATACTTGTACGAATATTTTTAACTTTATTAATTTACTACACACTCACTTCGCTCGTTACTCACTTCGCACTCCTTCCAGTCGTATGGCATTTTTAAGGAAACAGACGCCGGACGGCATTAATTTAGGAATGTGTTATTCCATATTTCAGAAATGTGTTAGGAGATGTATGTTGGAAGAATGTTTATATTATGGAAATTTAATCAAGACTTATGGGACACCAAATTCATTGCGCAAACGATTGGTCCAATCGTGTCTGGAAGATATGTGTCATTGGGACTTGGCTATCGAAATAAGCAAATGTGGAGATGATGAATTGGAAAAGTATGTTTATATCGTGGCCAAAAATAAGAAAACGCATATATCAGCATGGGCGCAACGTGTGGCATTAGATAAAGCCATAAAAAAGAAAGATGAATCACATAATCCAGAATTGGCACAACTTGTAAAACTTACGTTTTTAGACGTAAAAGAAGATTACGGAGCAATACGTAAATTCCTTGGACCGGATGGTAGTAAATTATTTACATATATGGGAAAAGAGCGGTTGGTATGGACTGTAAAGGTATTGTGGGAATCTAGATCTATATTAAAGTATCCGCTAAATAGGTCTATCGATGACAAGATCGTACCGAGAAAATTCGACACAATACCGGAATGGTGTCGTGATAAACATACTGTAGGTGGTAAAGCAGGATATCAGTTTTTCTTTGATAACAGCTGTGTCATGAATAATCGGGTATATTCTTCTACAGAGGATTATGAGATGACTTGTAAAATGATTTATTTGACCGAAGAAGCGAAATATGGTAACAAGGCACGTACAAAGCATACCATAGAAAGATGGCGAGAACAATTGAAAAAGATTTCAACCGGTGCATCAACTGGTGCATCGGATACAGTTCCTAAACAATTAATTGATTACGGGTATTATGACATTATTCAGATTCAACTATTAACTAGAAAATCAAATCCCAAGGTTTACTTTTGCACTCAAGACAAAGCAAATGGCGAAAAGAAGAAATATGTGTTAAAAGGGCCGATTAATGTATTTCTGGCGCAAAACATTAGAGAAACTGAAAGAGTAAAAAAGATTTTGGACCAACCACATTTAAATGTAAAGATTCTAAAAATATCTGGAGAATTGTGGATGAGAAGTGATTCGTTGATAGATTATACAAACGATGTAATAACGAAACAATCCAAATTGGAATCAACTAGAAATATTTATAATGGGCCAAATGCAAATTGTAATTTTAAGAAGAATTTGGATAAACAGTTTATGGGTGTGATGATGGCCGTACTACTAAAATCGCTGGTTGGAGCCAATGATTGGGCAGAACGTAATTTTATTACTGCGGCCCCACACTCAAAGGTATATAGTGTAGATGATCATGCGAAACGTGATCCTATTAAAGAATTAAAACCGAAATTGAACAAAAAATGTTCTGAACAGTGGGACACCCTAGTTGAAAAACATAAACAGGAAATTCAAGATGTGTTGGAAAAATGGGTCAAGACTGATTTAGTAGAGGAGTCATTTTATGAAGATCGATTAGAGGTTTTAAAGAAATTAATGAGCTAAACCGGTGTTTTAAAGAAATTATTATATATGTGATATGTATATACGGTATATCCATTTCATTAAATATGGCCGATCTGGATAATAAAAAAAATAGTAATTCAAGGACAGAAGATCCTACGGATGTATATGGTGTAAGAGTGTCTGAAAATGAAACAAAAACTGATATATTATTGGAGATTTATGGTATAGATCCTAATCAGCCAATCGACGAAATTATTGTCAGTGATCCAAATACTGATGCAGATCAAATTCAGTCCATATCAGTCACTTCAAGCGTACCTGCAGATGGTCAAGTATTAGCATACAACTCTTCTGCCGATATTTTAGAATATACTGACATAATTATAAGTGATTGTGGTCCACAAGGACCGACTGGACCAAATGGATTAGACGGTCCACAGGGTGCAGCAGGACCTCAGGGTATAATAGGCCCACAAGGTTCAATCGGTACACAGGGCGCCACTGGAGCATCTGGATCTCAAGGAGCCATAGGCCCACAAGGTCCACAAGGCTCTACTGGGTTCCAAGGTCCACAAGGACCAGCAAATATTGGTGAACAAGGGCCTCAAGGTTCTACTGGGCCTCAAGGCCCGACAGGGCCTACGGGACCTCAGGGAGCTACCGGCGACCAAGGACCGACAGGGACTACAGGACCTCAAGGCGCCACCGGCGCCTCTGGACCTCAGGGAGCCACTGGCGATCAAGGGCTGACAGGGCCTACAGGACCTCAGGGAGCCACTGGCGATCAGGGACCTCAAGGCCCGACAGGGCCTACGGGACCGCAGGGAGCTATGGGATCTCAAGGCGCCACAGGATCAACGGGACCTCAAGGCTCGACTGGAGCCTCGGGACCTCAAGGCCCGATAGGGCCTACGGGACCTCAAGGCGCCGGAGGCGCCTCCGGACCTCAGGGCGCTGTAGGCGACCAAGGACCTCAAGGCCCGACAGGTCCTACGGGAGCTCAAGGATCCACCGGAGCCACTGGTCCTCAAGGCCCGACAGGTGATCAGGGACCTCAAGGACCGACAGGGCCTACGGGACCTCAAGGACCGACAGGGACTACAGGACCTCAAGGAGCCACTGGAAACCAGGGTGCGCAGGGTGCAATAGGACCACAAGGAGCAACCGGTGCCTCCGGACCTCAAGGAGTCACCGGCGACACGGGACCTCAAGGCTCCACCGGAGCCTCGGGACCACAAGGAGCAACAGGAGACCAAGGAGAGCAGGGAGCAGCAGGAGACCAGGGCCCACAAGGAGCAACAGGAGACCAAGGATCGACAGGACCGACGGGACCTCAAGGCTCCACCGGAGCCTCTGGGCCTCAGGGAGCCACCGGGGCCTCGTGACCTCAAGGCTCCACCGGAGCCTCTGGGCCTCAAGGAGCTACTGGAAATCAAGGATCACCCGGGACTACGGGTCCTCAGGGAGCCGTAGGCGACCAAGGACCACAAGGCGCAACCGGCGCCTCCGGACCTCAAGGAGCCGTAGGCGACCAAGGACCACAAGGCGCAACCGGCGCCTCCGGACCTCAGGGAGCAACAGGTGCACAAGGGCCTCAAGGAGCACAAGGAGGAAATGGTCTAGAAGATGGCAAGTTACATTACGGTACATACACATATCTAAGTAGTGTACCTGCAAATTTAACAACCACTGATACAAATTTGATGGGAATAGAATCGGCAACTGGTACAAGTGATCGATTAGTAAAACGACATACATCTGGAGTAGATATATCAGACACTAGTGTCAAAATAGATACACCAGGATTATACGAAATTCAGATTATAACAAATGTAGATATGTCTGCAGAAGATTCAAATGCACTTGAATGGAAATTGTATGAAAATGGAGTGCAGACAAATGTTCTACATACCGCAAAAACGCCGGCGACTGCCCATGGAACTGTTGTGACATTTATGCACACTACGACGCAATATAACACCAAACTAGAATTCTATTTGAAATGTAGCACTGGATCTCCAACAGTTACTCTAGAATCTCGTATAATTAATATTAAAAAGGTCGATCTCACAACTGGGTGCATAGCCGATGATCATACTGGATCTATATCAAATAAAGAATCAGGATGGTTGTTGATTTATGATGAAGACACAGTAACTATGTCTGGAACAGCTCAAAATTTATTTAAAGATGATCCTACGGCGGTGGTCAAATATAACACTTCAAATGTGACAAACCCTAGCGTTAATAATGGTATTACACTGAATGCTACAGGAACATATTTATTTGAATTCGCAGGACATCAGCAAAGTGCGAATGCAACTGGAAGTACATATACCATTGGATTGAGAGAAAATGCAGTCTCAATCGGTCAGGATTATACATTAAATGATCATCTATCTGGATATAATTTGATGTGGATTGACACAATATCAACAACAGGAAACGTATATAACGTGTATGCTTCTAGCGCCAGTTCGATCACAGGTGTAAATTGGTTGCACAGATCATTAAAGGTACACCGTATCGACACTACATATAATTCAACTGAATGGTGCATGTTGCGCACCAGGTCTAGTACGGCAGTTACAGACATTTCAACTGCAGTTAATTTATTCGATTTGACTGGATCTCAAACAGAGACGATGGACACAGCCACATATACTTCTGGAATAAGTGCGACTGGTGGTAGTAGAGTTATTCCGATAAATACATCTGGATTGTATAGATTCGAGGTCGGTGTACATCTGGACAATGGAGACTCGGCTGAAACAATGGATATATTGTTATATGAAGATGGTAGTCTCATAAACGGATATTCCTTCTCATATCAAGGGTCTAGTATTAGACATTCATTTGTACATCCTGTAAAGGTTACCAGTGCAGCAAAAGAATATGAATTGAGAGTTAAAACAGAAGGTGTGACGGCTGCAACCTTTTATGGTCGATGGGTTATAGTAAGACAACTAGATGACCATTCAACCGATTTCGGAACTTCATCTATAGACCATTTGGTTATGGGTAATTCATTGAATATAGTCGCCGGTCAGAGAAGTTTAATCTTGGGTCCAAACAATGCTAAAAGTATGTATAAAGATCTCCCGGATAATACCATCATCGGAGCTGATAATATTCCATTGGGTACAACCGGGACGTCTATTACACACGTAGGTTCGACTTCACTGGCTGCATTGACTACCGGTGGGAATCATGCAACGTTTGGATATGATGTAGGTGATGCTATAGTTGTAGGAGATGATCATTGTTATTTTGGTGCGGGTGCTAATTGTAGTGCTGATGGTACTAACCGAGCTGCATTTGGAACAAACGCGATATGTACGGCAGATAATTCGGTGCAATTTGGCGACACTTCAGTAGATACATTAACAATTGGTAATGGAACTGCCACTATTAACACGGTTAGCGTTTCTAGTGCTGGAATAGATGGTCCAGTATATTTCAATGGGCAACTTCGCCAAAAATATACGTCAGTAACTGCAGCTGCGTCAAATTATGATGTTGTATCGACCGACAATGTAATTTTGGTGGATAGTTCATCTGCTACAGGTACGATAACACTTCCTGCAGCCAGTTCATCTATTTATAGAAAAATTACTGTAAAAGATAAAGGAAATGCTGGTACAAATACCATTGTAATTGCTTCAGATGGTTCAAATGACATTGAAGGGTCATCCACCTATTCTATTACTGGAAATTATGGAACAGTTACATTCGTAAGCGATGGAAGTGAGTGGTACCGACTCTAAGCGCTTACCGAAGCACGCCACGGTTCTTCAGGTATTTCCTAAGCGCTTACCGAAGCGCGCCACGGTTCTTCAGGTATTTCCTACGCGCTTACCGAAGCACGCCACGGTTCTTCAGGTATTTCCTACGCGCTTACCGAAGCGCCACCATTCAAGGAATTTTATACATTTTTATATATCTATAATATATATAGAAAGTATCAGGATGTCTGAATTAAATAATAAAAAAAATACAAATTCGAGAACAGATGATCCGACTGATGTTTATGGCGTAACTATTACAGATACTAAAACTAAAACAGATACACTTTTAGAAATTGTTGGCATCGATCCAAATCAGCCAATTGAGAACATCGACGGAGTTGATGCAGTTGTTAATGCCACTGCAATTCAATCTGTAACTGTTAGTGAAACACAGCCTACAAATGGTCAAGTATTGGCCTATAATTCATCTACAGATACTTTGAGATATATTGATCAAGGTGATGTAGGCGGATGTGGACCGCAAGGACCTCAAGGCCCTATAGGTATTCAAGGACCATCTGGACCTCAGGGAGCCGTAGGAGACCAAGGACCACAAGGACCAACTGGTTTAACTGGACCACAAGGTGCAACTGGTGATCAAGGACCACAAGGTGCCGTAGGCCCACAAGGCGCTCAAGGTCCAGCCGGTCCTCAGGGATTAGGGCCTCAGGGTGCTACTGGGCCTCAGGGTGCCACCGGCTCCACCGGACCCCAGGGTGCAACCGGCTCCACCGGACCTCAAGGCCCGACGGGGCTTACGGGACCTCAAGGCGCTACTGGACCTCAAGGCGCCACCGGCGCCACCGGACCTCAAGGCCCGACAGGGCTTACGGGACCTCAAGGCGCTTCTGGACCTCAGGGAGCCGTAGGAGACCAGGGGCCTCAAGGCCCGACAGGGCCTACGGGACCTCAAGGTTCTACCGGTGACCAGGGACCTCAAGGTGCAACAGGCGCCACCGGACCTCAGGGTTCTACAGGACCTCAGGGAGCCGTAGGCGACCAGGGACCTCAAGGCCCGACAGGATCAACTGGACCTCAGGGAGCCACTGGAGCGACTGGACCTCAGGGAGCCACTGGTGCGACTGGACCTCAGGGAGCCACTGGTGCTACGGGACCACAAGGAGCCACTGGTGCTACGGGACCACAAGGATCCACTGGAGCTACCGGACCGCAAGGAGCCACTGGAGCTACCGGGCCGCAAGGCGCTACCGGTGATACGGGACCTCAGGGATCCACCGGCGACCAAGGATCTCAGGGAGCCACCGGTGATACGGGTCCACAAGGATCAACAGGACCTCAAGGAGCCACCGGAGCCTCGGGACCTCAGGGAGCCGTAGGAGACCAAGGACCACAAGGAGCCACCGGCGATACGGGACCTCAGGGAGCCACTGGATCTACGGGACCACAAGGAGCCACCGGCGACCAAGGACCTCAAGGCGCCACCGGCGCCATCGGGCCTCAAGGAGCTACAGGACCACAAGGAGCCACCGGAACCACAGGACCACAAGGAGCCACGGGTGATACGGGACCACAAGGAGCCACGGGTGATCAAGGACCTCAAGGCGCCTCCGGAGCCTCCGGGCCTCAAGGCTCGACAGGGCCTACGGGACCCCAAGGCCCAACAGGAGACCAAGGACCTCAGGGAGCAACGGGTCTCACAGGCCCAACAGGATCAGTTGGATCAACAGGGCCACAAGGTGTAAAAGGTGATGGACATTTACATTATGGTACATGGAAATATAGGAATAATGTCACTGCTACTCTGACCACGACAGATACAAATCTAATGGATTATGAAACAGCGGCAGACGATGGTGAGATTAATCCGGATTTTACTGGAAGTGCATCGGCAAGTGCAAGTACAACCCGTGGTTTAGCCGGGCATTGGAAAATGAATAACAGTGATGCTGATAGTGGCATTTTCGGAAATACTCTAAGTAGAGCAGGTGGGGCGAGTTATTCTACAGCACAGAAAAGGGAAGGTACACATTCGCTGTTGTTCGCTAGTGCAAGTAGTCAAGAAGCCACATTTACAATTAGTAACACTGGATTAGAAAGTCATACTAATGCATCTACAGTGGATGGGTTTACTGTTAGTTGTTGGTTTTATCGTAATTCGGCTAGTTCGAATGCAGGTTTGTCATCTACTGAAAGAGGACCATCTACACAAACTACAAGTGGTTATCAGTGGTATTTCCCAGGTGCCGGAAGTGTGTTACAATTTAATATTAGAAAACGTCCAGGTGGATCAGTAACTTCTTTGAATTCAGCGGTTACAGTCTCGTTAAGTACTTGGACACATGCAGCTGTTACAGTTGATTATATTAACGGTAAGATTGTCAGTATTGTTAATGGAACTATTGAAGAATTAGCTTTATCCGATGTAGATCAGTATACTGTAGATGCAGACCAAACCTTTTCAATTGGTTCTCTGATTGGTTTCGGATATTTTGATGGTTATATCGATGATTTCAGATTTTACAATTATCCTTTGACTAATAATGAACTAGAGGATTTATATCGCCCAGTATTGGTTCACTATAAATTCGATGAAACAAAGGCTGATTCTTCTGGTGCGGCTGATGATTTGGTTGACGGTGATGGGGCAACAGGTACGGTATATTCTACAGTGGCGATACAAGGTACTCACTCGTTAAGTTTAACTGGAAATGTTGGAACAGCAGACAAGTATCATTATGTAGGTAGCAATTCGTTAGGACAGGATTTCTTAAATAGTAGCGAAAAGTGCGGATTCACGACGGAAGCCTGGATAAGATATCCGGTATTGGCCCAAACTACTGAAACAATTACAGGTACATATACGGCAAGTGAACCGAATAATACTTGGGAAATCCGTTATACTGGTACTGGTACTAACTCGCTAGAGTTCGCGGTATACGGCAATACTGGTACAGAACTAGTTACAAGTATCACTGGAGTTGACTTGGCAGCAGATACGTGGTATCACTTGGGAACTACATTTAGAAATGACGGATCAGTCGAATCGAATATTTATCTGAATGGTGTGCAACGTGGTGTAACCGGAACATCCGGTATTTATTCGCAAAGTGCCACAGGTACTTCTAATCGTCTTACAATAGGTTGCAGGGATCCTACTGCAAATTCGGGTGACGGTGATCAACATTTCACTGGATTGTTGGATAACTATCGTCTGTATAGATGTGCTTTATCAAAGGATCAAATGCAAGTTTTAGGAGGTGGATTAATCGGTCATTGGACATTTGATTCGACTCTAGCCAGCGATACTGCCCGAGGTACTACTTTGGAGTTCGCTACAGGTGCCACTGGTGCGACGGTATACAGTACTACAAATTACCGTAGAGGTACGGCGTCACATCAGTTTGATGGTGCCACTATATATCAGGCGGTAGACGATAATTATGGCAGAAGTTTGTGTAATTCCACTGTAACTACCGGGTTTACTGTGGCTGTTTGGTTGAGATGGTCCAGTACAAATGCAGCCACAGGATTGGTTGGAAATTATAGAAATACCTCATCGAACAATAACTCATTCTATTTCTACTACAGTTCCAATGAGCTTCGATTCAATGTGTTAAATAATGCTAGTACGAGTCATCAAGCCACAGCGACAGCCACTTATTCGTCTGGTGAATGGATACACCTCGTAGGTGTATGCGATTTCGACGCCGGCACTGTGACTGCTTATGTCAATGGTGCTGGTGGTACTCCCATAAATTTGACTGGATCATTTACACAAAATTCTACTTCTGGGATTGATGGTCGTTTCAGAATTGGTGCAGTATATAACGGATCATCAACTTATGCTGACATCGCACCTAGTGGGACCCAATTGGATGATGTACGTCTTTATGATCGGGTATTAACCCAAGATGAGATCGATGGGTTGTGGAAACGTACAGACGCCATTTATCAGTTTAATGAAACCTTGGTAGATTCTCAGGAATATCAAAACACGTTTACTGTGTCAGGCACTGGATCGGCTAGTTATGATAATGTAACATTCATAGAAGGTGTTACTTCTTATGATCTAAATGGGTCGGATAATTATCTACAAGCCACTGGTACTCTTGCGAATCATTACACAAATTCTGATATTTTAGACGGTTTCACTATTTCATTATGGTTTTATGCTGATACACTTGCAAGTGGAGAACACGATTTGATTTCGATTCGACCAACTTCATCTACATTAGATAACATTATTGTTATATATACGTCTACAACTACTCTTAATGCATTGATAGCGGAAGATGGAGGATCTTTGACAACAGCAAATCCAGCATCATCTCTAAGTACAGCTACGTGGTATCATATTGTGATGCTTGTAGATTATGGTACTGCTAATGTGACTTGTTATTTGAACAATGCAGCGGGAACACCTGCTAGTATTACTGTATCAAATTACACACAATCTACTCAATTTAACAAAAATATAGGGTGGTGGGATAATGGTGCAGGCGGTCTTTATTTCACAAATGGTAAGATTGATGATGTACGTTTCTATGATCGTCCTTTAACAACTGGTGAAATTACGTCATTATACAATTCCGGAAGTGCCTATATTGGTCGGCTAAGTACTCGTCCAGAACATATAGACGGTGATACTGTTGATGCCGCTAATATTGAAAATAGCAAGATGCTTGCAAAGCAGGCATTCGACACTACTCTAAGCAATATCAATGCAGCCGATACAAAATCATGGTTGGCTTTGAGTGCCACTAGTGAACGTTTGATTATTGATCTGGGTGCTTCCACAGAAACGGCTAGTGTCGAAATTGTGAATTTTCACAATGAGGGTAGAGATACTGACAAAGGTGTGAAAAACTTTTTATTATATAGCGCCAATTCTTCGCCAAGTACCACATATGGTAATTTGACAGGTCTGACTGCAATTACACCAAGCACTAGCACAATTACCCAACATCCATCTACAAACACGGAATCAGCCCAAACAATCACCTGGACTTCTACTACAGCCAGATATTATGTATTCGATTTCACTGATGGTTATGCAACTGATTACATGGGTGTCAGATCAATTAAATTGAATGGTACACCTACAGTAGCTGGTGAAGGAGATACAATCACTAAACGACATACCTCAGGTGTCGATATATCAACCAGTAGTATAAAGATCGATACACCTGGTCTTTATGAAATTGAAGTGTTGGCTACTGTAGATGTAACTGCCGATAATTCAAACAATTTCGAATGGAAATTATACGAAAATAATGCCGAAGTAGGCGATTTTGCGGGGGTTACTCGTACGGCAAAAACCCCAATGACTCCTAATGGTGTTGTGGTCACGTTTTTGCACACTACTACACAGTATAATTCTAAATTGGAATTGTATTTGCGATCTGCGAGTGGTAGTCCAAGTGTAACCTTGTATTCCAGGATTATAAATGTCAGAAAGGTAGATCTAGTTACAGGGAATTTGCCGGAAACTGGTACAGGATCTACTACACATCGCGAAGCAGGTTGGTTGGTATTATACGAAGATTATCAGGTTACAATGAGTTCGACTGCCCAAAACTTGTTTGAAGCCAATCCTACTGCTAGTGCGGTAGTAACTAAAACCACCAGTAATGTAAGCAATCCGGCTACTAATGACGGTATAACCTTGGGTGTTACTGGTACGTATTTGTTTGAATTCACCGGTAATCATCAAACATCCAATGCAACTGGTAGTACATACACTCTAGATTTGCGTGCGGATGGTGCTACTGGTAGTGAGACGTATACATTGAGCGATAGTCAATCGATGTATAACTTGGTATGGGTTGAGACAGTTAGTTCGACTGGTACAACATATTCTGTATATGGATCAGGTGCAACTTCTACAACCGGTGTAAATTGGATGCATCGGTCATTCAAGACTCAGTTGTTGGATACCACAAACAATTCTAACGAATGGGGTATATTGCGTACTAGATCCACCACAGCAGTTACTGATATTTCTACAGCAACCAATTTATTCGATTTACTAGGATCGGAAAGTGAGACGATGGACACGCCTACGTATACTAGTGGATTGGGTGTGACTGGTGGAAGTAGGGCGATACCTATTAATAAGAGTGGGTTGTATAACTTTGATGTGGGTATCCACCTGGCTGATGGAAGTACGTCTGAGACACTTCAAGTCCAGTTATTCGAAGATGGTACTCTAGTTTTGCAGGATGATGCCACATATCAGGGTGCAGGTATTAGACAATCCTTCACCTACCCAGTTAAAATAACTGGTAGTGCAAAGAGTTACGAGGTGCGAGTAAAGACCACTGGTGCGACTTCGGCCACTTTTTATGGACGGTGGTTTATTGCCAGAGAATTGGAAGATCAAGCCACTGGATTGGGTTCATCAACTATTGATTATTTGGTTTTGGGCAATGATAAAAATGTGGTGCCTGGACCGAGAAGTGTCATAGTAGGTCCAGGTAGTTCTTCTACGAGTTTAGATAAAAAGGCTCCGGATAACACTTTCATTGGTGCCGATAATGCACCTAAAATCACAACTGGTCAAACCAATACAATCGGTGGTTCTAGCAATGCTCAGAATCTAACCACTGGTTCAAACCATTGTTTGTATGGTGTTGGTGTAGGTAATAATCTGGTTGCTGGTAATGATTGTTGTTTGTTTGGTTCCGGTGCTAATACTAGTGGTGATGGTACTAATCGCCTAGCGTTTGGCACAAACGCCACATGTAGCGCTGATAATAGTATGCAGATTGGAAACTCATCAGTCACTGCTATGACTGTAGGTAGTGGATCTGCTACCGTAAATGGTGTTACCTTTTCCAGTTCTGGTGTAGATGGTCCTATATTTGTCAATGGACAGTCCCGATTGAGTTTTACTTCAGTTAGCGCTACTGGTTCAAGTTATTCTATTGCATCATCTGACAATGTTATATTGGTAGACAGTTCATCTGCTACAGGTGATATTAATTTGCCTGCTGCCAGTGCTGCTGCAAATCGGGTTGTCACCATCAAAGACAAGGGTAATGCCGGAACCAATAACATCACTGTAACTTCGGATGGTTCAAATGATATTGAGGGATCTGCTACATATACTATTTCTACAAACTATGGTGTGGAATCATTCCTTAGTGATGGAAGTGAGTGGTATCGTCTATGACTCACCGCTACTACGTAGTGGTATCGACTCTAAAGAGTTTAAGGCACTTACCGAAGCGCGCCACGGATCTTCAAGTAGTCGTACTTTCAAAGTAATTTTAGAAATATTTATATATATCTGTAATATATATACTGTTAAAGGTTTCAGATGTCTGAAATTAATAATAAGAGAAATACAAATTCACGGACGGATGATCCGACTGATATTCATGGTGTTTCACTTAACGAAAACAAACAAAAAACTGATCTACTTTTAGAAATAGTAGGAATTGATCCAAATCAGCCAGTAGATGATATTATTGTATCTGATTCTGTAGTGAATGCGACTGCAATTCAATCTATTGATGTGGGCGAAGGTACTCCGACAAATGGCCAGGTATTGGCCTATAATTCTACAGCAAATGAATTGCGATATGTAGATCAATCTGCGGTTGGAGAGTGTGGCCCTCAAGGTCCTCAAGGTCCAGCTGGTTTAAACGGTCCTCAAGGTCCAACTGGTCTCCAGGGACCTCAGGGTGCTACTGGTCTAACTGGCCCTCAAGGTCCTCAGGGTTCCACTGGCTTAACTGGTCCTCAAGGTCCACAAGGTGCAGTAGGTCCACAAGGTGCTCAAGGTGCAGTAGGTCCACAAGGCCCTGGACCCATCGGGCCTCAAGGCCCCACTGGCGATCAAGGTCCACAAGGCCCACAAGGCCCAACGGGCCTACAAGGTGATCAGGGACCACAAGGTCCGCAAGGCCCAACGGGCCTAACAGGTCCTCAAGGTGCCCAGGGTGATTCCGTAACAGGTCCTCAAGGCCCAACGGGCCTAACAGGACCGCAAGGTCCGCAAGGCGCTCAAGGTGCTACTGGTGCTCAGGGAGCCACCGGCGACCAAGGCCCGCAAGGTCCACAAGGTGCTCAAGGTGCTACTGGTGCTCAGGGAGCCACCGGCGACCAAGGCCCGCAAGGTCCACAAGGTGCCCAAGGTGCTACTGGTGCTCAGGGAGCCACCGGCGACCAGGGACCGCAAGGTCCACAAGGTTCTACTGGTGCTCAGGGAGCCACCGGCGACCAGGGACCGCAAGGTCCACAAGGTTCTACTGGTGCTCAGGGAGCCACCGGCGACCAGGGACCGCAAGGTCCACAAGGTGCCCAAGGTGCTACTGGTGCTCAAGGCCCAACGGGCCTAACAGGACCTCAAGGTCCACAAGGTGCCCAAGGTGCTACTGGAGCCCAAGGCCCTACGGGCCTAACAGGGCCACAGGGTCCGCAAGGCGCTCAGGGAGCCACTGGCGCTCAGGGAGCCCAAGGCCCGACGGGCCTAACAGGTCCACAAGGTCCACAAGGTGCCCAAGGTGCTACTGGTGCTCAGGGAGCCACCGGCGATCAGGGACCGCAAGGTCCTCAAGGCGCTCAAGGTTCTACTGGAGCTCAAGGTGCCACAGGAGATCAAGGACCACAAGGTCCGCAAGGCCCTACGGGTGATCAAGGACCACAAGGGCCGCAAGGTGATTCGGTAACAGGGCCGCAAGGTCCTCAAGGCCCTACGGGCCTCCAAGGCCCGGCTGGTGCTCAAGGTCCACAAGGTCCAACTGGCCTCCAAGGACCGCAAGGACCAGCCGGTGGCGGAGGTAGTGCGATTGATGATCTTAGTGATGCTACTACTTTTGGAACTAGAAATTTAGGTCTAGGTTCTGGAGCTACTGGTGGATCATTTGATACTTATACGGATCTAATTAGAGTTGGCGTAAACGCAACTACATCAGCGAATGGTGGTATTGCGATAGGTGGTACAAACACGACAGGCGCAACGGCTTCTGGTACAGATTCTATTGCGATGGGTAGAGCAACGGCATCAAACACTGATGCAATCGCCATTGGTAATGTTACAGCAAGTGGTTTATATTCTATTAATATTGGTCGAGGAGGTACTACTGTATCGGGTCAAGAAAGTATTTCAATTGGTAATAATACAGTCAATGTAGCTCAATCAACAGTAATTGGTCACGGTAACACAACTTCAGGTAGTTCTAGTTTAGTTATTGCAAGAAGTGGGTCGGCTGAAGGTAATACACTATTAATTGCCGGAACTACCGGATATTCTACAACCGCAGCTGGAATCAGATGGAGGATTGTGAATGGTTCTGGAGATCTACTCCAATGGAACCAAGCCTCTACTCAATGGGAAGCTTCTACTAATGCTACATGGGCTACTGCATCAGATGAACGGTTAAAACAAAATATTGTCGATGAAACTTTAGGTTTGGAATTTATCAACAAATTAAGACCGGTTGAATATGATTTGGTAAAAGGTAATGGTATAACAGAGCATGGTATTATCGCCCAAGAAGTACATCAAGTATTGACCGATATGGGTCGTGAAGACGCAGTTCGTTTAGCTGGTAAAACTTCTGACGATGATTATTTTAGAGTATCATACACCAGTTATATCCCTATTCTAATGAAATCCATTCAAGAATTATCTGCTATCGTCGATGAAAAACAATCTCAAATAGATGCCCTAGAATCACGTATTTCTGCATTGGAAGTATAAATTTAATCAGATTAAATTTACTGGGCGAAGAGTATATCCAGTGTATAATTATACGTTCTCATATAATCTAAGCAAATATGTACACAAGGCCACCGTCCACTTTTTGCAGCCAAATCAATTGGACGACATTGATCATCATCAAATGTAAATAGTTCATCTTTAAGAGTTGGATGCTTCGCAAGTAAATATTCTAATAAATGATGACTGCCATTTTCGCAAAGTGAGTGTAATATGTTTTTGTTGTCTATGTCAGAAATATTCAATTTGTTGCCCGATTCAATTAAATCATCTACAATATTTAAAGTAATAAACTCTGAATTTTTGACGGTTTTACACAATGCATTTAAAGCAGTTTCTCCATGATTGTTTTTTATATTTGGTAATGCTCCATGATCCAATAATAAACGTACTGCTACACAGTTATGATTTTTGGCTGCTAACAATAATGGTGTACTACCACATTTATTTTTTTGGTTAATTAAAGACTTGATTGAAGTATTATTCAATAACCAGTTTAGTTTGGCGCTCCTAGATGTTTTAGTTGAACATAAATGAAGTGCATTTGATTTTTTATTAGTAATAACGTTTATTTTTGCACCTAATTTCACTAGTTCTTCTAGAATATTTCCATCAGAATCTTTATCATTGTGACATGCTCCTAAAAGTGGTGTGTAATCATTATTTGTAGTTGTATTTACATCACACCCACATTTATTAACTAGATAACGTACGATTTCGACAGAATTATTATACTTGGACGCCGTGTTCAATGGTTTAAATCCAAATTTTGTTTTATCATTAGGATCTCCTCCTAATTCTACAACTTTTTTAATCACATTAATATTATGATATTTTGCAGCATAATGAATAAGTTTCCATTTATTAATAGGTGAGAGTATTTTTGGCACTGTATTACTATCAAACAAGTTGTTTAAAACATGTAAAACCAAAGATGATTCTGCATTACTAAAAAAATCTCTCCATTCTACAGAATTGCCCACTATAAAATTTTGAAATTTTAATAATTCATCATACGAATCTTTTTTCAGTATTATAGAATTATAACGTTTTAATAACATTGCAGATTCTTCTTCATAATAATTATCCCTCAGCCAAGTAATACAATCCGGAATTGATTCGGGGAATGTATTCAAATATTGATAAAATCCTTCAATTTGTAATTCGGAGTCAATCTCCGGATAGGATTCGGCGCCTTCGGCATCGGCGACGGAGTCAGTGGCGCCTTCGGTGGCGGTGAGAGCGGCTTGTAGTTCAGCTTTCTTGGACATATTCACGATTATACTTATTAATAAGTATAAAGATATAATATAAACAAGTATATTTTACTAGTTTGGTAAAAAGTAGTTTTGGTCCGCTTTTTCAAAAGCGGGCTAGAAAATAATAGGATCTTTAGGCTGGACTTCTTTGAGGGATTGATAATTCTCACCCATCAAATTAGTCATCAACCACAGAACGGATTCTTGGTTGGGTGAAAGCTCTTCGGTATAAATCAATTTGGAATCATGATATAAATCTTTGAGGCGGATGAGGCTTAATTTGGTACCTCTTGGCCGGATAGTTGTAGTGGGATGCAAAGTATCGGCGAATTTGATCTTGACAACCCGTTCATAATCCAATACATTTCCACAAACGTCACAATCACCGGATTTCTTGACGAAAAATACACCACCAACCTGGACTTTGGTACCACATTGGTAATAAATAACATCAGGCGAATCTAATTTAGGTGTAAAGATGATGTGACCTTTGGTAACACCGCGTTGTACTGAATACTGGTTGCCGAAAAAATCGGT
>Ga0213841_1000412_pt1 | contig 53542 bp, 45 predicted proteins | sample SWPATP23_FD_160125 | JGI IMG/M metagenome (GOLD analysis project Ga0213841, IMG submission 160125) | Coastal seawater microbial communities from Marineland, Florida, United States - SWPA TP2 #3 | ecosystem: Environmental > Aquatic > Marine > Coastal | place: USA: Florida | collected 2016-08-14
ATCGATCTATCCCGCAAGCGCCCACACGCATTGCTTGATTAACTTTTTAAACAGCGGGCTAAATGCTCGATTTAGCCGTCTCGGTGAGAGCCTTGCCTCAACCGTGGGATGCGCATTATACGCATCTTTCAGCGCTTGTAAACCGTTAATTTTCATAAGTTTAGCTGAAAAATTAAGGGTTGGCTTTGCACAAGCACTCGACAGCCAAATGCTCTTGGTCTGCCGCCCTCCCCCAAAGGAGAGGCGCGAATTATACGCGTTTCGGTTGATGCAGCAAGCAAAAAATGTAATTTTTTTACCTGCCTGGCTTTGCCTGAAGAATGGCTGCTAACCTATTGATTTAGTTAGCATCTCAAGGCCTGAACCGAGGGCGCGCATTATGCCGCCGCCCCCTGCCAGGGTCAACCAACTTTGGGTATTTTTGGTAAAAATTTTAACTTTGGGAATTCCCGCCCCGCGGCCTATGCCTCCAGAACCACATCACTGGCCCCGAAAAGCCATACAGCGCAAAAAGGACTAGCAACACCTTGGGTGGATCAATGGTAATAATCACAAACCCCAACACCACCACCAAAATCACCACGAACGGCACCCGGCCTTTAAAATCAATGTTTTTAAAACTGCTGTAGTGAAAGTTGGAGACCATCAACAGACCAACCAATGTGGTCACCACTGCCGCCAAGGCCGCCCCTTCGATGGACACAATCGCATCGTGCCCTGCCCAGACAATTCCTGCCACCAGCGCCGCCGCTGAAGGGCTATTCAGGCCAATAAACACATTTTTATCGACTTCACCGATTTGCGCATTGAAACGCGCCAATCGCAGCGCCGCACAGGCAGCGTAGCAAAATGCCGCCGCCCACCCCCATTTACCCAGGGAAGATAGCGCCCAGTTAAACATCACAAGCGCAGGGGCCAGACCAAAAGACACCATATCTGACAAGCTGTCGTATTGCTCCCCAAACTTACTTTGGGTATTGGTTAAACGAGCCACACGCCCATCCAGGCCATCGAGCACCATGGCGACGAATATCGCAATCGACGCCAATTCAAATTGGCTGTTCATCCCGGCTATGATGGCGTAAAAGCCACTAAATAAAGCGCCCGTAGTAAACAGGTTGGGTAGCAGGTATACACCCCGGCGGCGCACTTTTTGGCCGTTTTCGTGCACTTCCTCTATGTGCTCGTCCACGGGCAATAATTTTTCATCGAGCAGATTGCGGGACTCTTTTGTGTCATTGCCTTCCGGTGCTACCTGTTCAGGCTCTCTCTGTTCAGAGTCTCGTCGCGCACTCAGAGATTCCACATTGGGCGACCGCTGTTCATCGCTAGCATCTTCCACCCGGCGTCGGCCGTTATCGTTATCGCTCATGGTTATTTCTTTAGAAATTTGGGGAATTACATGTTTGGCGGGGAAAGCCGGCATTCATCCAACCTCACCCTGTACTAAAGGCAATGATAATCCTATAAACCCGCGCCTCCAAATAAAAAAGCGCGATCCGCCAGAAGGCGAACCGCGCTTTAGAGTCAACAGCGACTCGACAGGACCGAAATTTAGTTCTTGGTCTTGTCGATAATCTTGTTGGCTTCGATCCACGGCATCATGGAGCGCAACTGAGCACCAATCTGCTCGATCGGGTGAGCCGCATTGTTGCGACGACGGGCAGTCATGGAAGGATAGTTGGTAGCACCTTCGCTAATGAACATCTTGGCATACTCACCATCCTGGATACGCTTCAGTGCATTACGCATGGCCTTGCGGGATTCTTCGTTGATCACCTCGGGGCCAGTGACATACTCTCCGTACTCCGCATTGTTGGAGATGGAATAGTTCATGTTGGCGATACCGCCCTCGTACATCAGATCAACGATCAACTTCAGCTCGTGCAGACACTCGAAGTAAGCCATCTCCGGTGCGTAACCCGCGTCAACCAGAGTTTCGAAACCGGCTTTAACCAACTCAACACAACCACCGCACAGAACCGCCTGCTCGCCGAACAGGTCAGTCTCGGTTTCGTCTTTAAAAGTGGTTTCGATAATACCGGAGCGACCGCCGCCCACGCCCATCGCATAGGACAGAGCCACATCTTTGGCTTTGCCGGACGCGTCCTGGAACACAGCGATCAGGTCGGGAATGCCGCCACCGTTAACAAACTCGTTGCGAACAGTGTGGCCCGGCGCTTTAGGGGCAATCATAATAACGTCCAGATCGGCGCGCGGCACAACCTGGTTGTAGTGGATAGAGAAACCGTGGGCAAACGCCAGGGTAGCACCCTGCTTGATGTTAGGCTCAATCTCCTCTCTGTACAACTGGCCCTGGAACTCGTCCGGAGTCAGGATCATCACCAGGTCAGCAGAGGCAACAGCTTCAGCAACGGCGGTCACTTTCAGGCCATGAGCTTCGGCCTTGGCAACAGACGCAGAACCGGCACGCAGACCAACCGTTACATCAACGCCGGAGTCCTTCAGGTTACAGGCGTGAGCGTGGCCTTGAGAACCGTAACCGATGATGGACACTTTTTTGCCCTGAACAATGGAAAGATCACAATCCTTATCGTAATAAACTTGCATGATTAGACTCCTGCAGTAGAAATAATGTGCAATATCGCGTTTGACGTCAGCCTGGGGGCCGCCGGCATCACCGGGACCGAAAGAAGGGCTGTTGGCGGCGGAGTTTAAGCGATTGCCAGCGTTGCGTAAAATGATATATTTGCAATACTATATTTCAATTATTGAAACGAGAAACAGGCGCCACCTTGGATAACCGCACCTTACAGCTCTTCCTCAGCCTGGCAGACACCCTGCATTTCGGCCGCACCAGTGAAGCCTGTCACATCAGCCCATCGGCGCTGAGCCGCACCATTAAACAGCTGGAAGAGACCCTCGGCGTCACCCTGTTCCAAAGAGACAATCGCTCAGTCAGCCTGACCCGGGAAGGGGAGCGATTCCAGGAATACGCTCGAGAATCGCTATTGCAATGGGAGACCTTTCGGGATTCCTTAATGGCGGAAGCGGGCGAGCTGCACGGTGAAATCAGCATCTACTGCTCGGTCACCGCCAGTTACAGCTTTCTGTACGATATTTTAAGCGAGTTTCGCCAAGCCCACCCCAAGATTGAGATCAAGCTACACACCGGCGATCCAGCCCAGGGCATAGCCCATGTACTGGCCGGCCAGGAGGATATCAGCATCGCCGCCCGCCCGGATCGGCTACCTGGCGACATCGCCTTTCGCCGCATTGCCATCTCACCACTGGTTTATATCGCCCCCAGCAGCGGCCCCTTGAGCGAACAGCTGCACCCCGGCCAAGGTGCTATTTCCTGGGCGGAAATTCCCATGATCCTGTCGGAAGAAGGTATCGCTCGTGAACGACTCGACAGCTGGTTCAACCGGCTCGGTATCAAACCCCGGATCTACGCCCAGGTTGCCGGCCACGAAGCGATCGTCAGCATGGTGAGCCTCGGTTTTGGCGTGGGTGTGGTGCCTAAAATTGTGCTCGACAACAGCCCGCTGGCCGATCGCGTAGTCACCCTCGACACCCCCTCGGAACTGGGTGTATACGACGTGGGCATCTGTGTCTTGAAGAAAAGGCTCAAGAGCCCGCTGGTGAGTGCATTCTGGGGGCAATTTGAAGCCGCCCACAAAAAACCCCCTCCGTGAGGGGCTTTTTTGTTCAGGGCACTCTACAAGCTCAATACCTTCTCACCTCGGGATATACCAGACACCCCGGAGCGCACGACCTCCAGTATGGCCGCTTCGCCAACCGCCTGAACAAAGGCATCCAGCTTATCGCTGGTGCCGGTGACCTGAATGGTATAAACCGTACTGGTGACATCGACAATGGAGCCGCGAAAGATATCCACACAGCGTTTGATCTCCGCCCGCTGGGCGCCGCTGGCCTTCACCTTCACCAGCATCAGCTCGCGCTCGATATGGGCGCCTTCGGTCAAATCCACCAGCTTGACCACATCGATCAGCTTGTTCAGATGCTTGGTGATCTGTTCAATCTTGTGGTCGTCACCAATAGTGGTCAGCGTCAAGCGTGACAGGGTTTCATCCTCCGTCGGCGCTACAGTGAGGGATTCAATGTTGTAACCACGCTGGGAGAACAGCCCTACCACCCGGGACAAAGCACCGGGTTCGTTCTCCATCAGGACAGAAATAATACGTCTTGCAACTGTCATTGTTAGGTGCGCTCCGTCTTGTTCAACTGCATATCACGCATGGAACCCGGGTTAATCTGCATCGGGTAGACATGCTCAGACGGGTCTACCTGAACGTCCAAGAACACCACACGATCTTTCAGCGCAAAACACTCTTCCATTTTCTCCCGCAGCTCATCGCGTTTGGTGACGCGAATGCCGACATGCCCGTAGGCTTCCGCCAACTTGACAAAGTCCGGTACGGAATCTTCGTAGTGAATCTCCGAGTAGCGGCTGTCATAAACCATATCCTGCCACTGCTTAACCATACCCAGGGCCTGGTTGTTGAGACAGATCACCTTAATCGGCAGGTTATACTGCATGCAGGTGGACAGTTCCTGGATATTCATCTGCACTGAACCTTCGCCGGTCACGCAGGCCACCACCGCATCACGGTGGGCAAATTGGGCGCCCATCGCGGCGGGAATACCAAATCCCATGGTGCCCAGACCACCGGAATTGAGCCAGCGGCGCGGTTTGTCAAACAGGTAATACTGGGCCGCAAACATCTGGTGTTGCCCGACATCCGACGTAATGATCGCCTCGCCCCGGGTCACCTCGTACAGGGTTTTAATCGCTTCTTGTGGCATGATTTTTTCGCCGTCAGTGCGGTAACGCGGCTGATGGTAGATACCGTGTCTCTCACGCCAGCCATCAATCTGTTTCCACCACTCGGCGATCGACGCCTCTTCGGGCTTTTGCTTTGACTCTTTCAGCAGCATGAGCATTTCATTCAGAACGCTCTCTACGGAGCCGACAATCGGCACATCAGCGGTCACGGTCTTCGAAATCGACGCCGGGTCAATATCGATATGAATAATCTTGGCCGACGGGCAGAACTTGTTCGGCGTATTGGTCACCCGATCGTCAAAACGCGCACCCACAGCCAGAATCACATCGCTGTGGTGCATGGCAGTATTGGCCTCAAAAGTACCGTGCATACCCAGCATGCCCACAAACCGACGGTCGGTGGAAGGATAACCACCCAACCCCATCAGCGTGGAGGTCGCCGGGTAGTTCAGCAGCTGCACCAACTCGGTCAACTGTTCAGAGGCATTGCCCTGTACCACACCGCCCCCGAAGTAGATCATCGGGCGGCGGGCATCCAACAGCAGCTGCACCGCTTTCTTGATCTGCCCTGTATGGCCGCGGGTCGCCGGCGAATAGGAGCGCAACTTGACCTTTTTGGGATACTCGTACTCAAATTTCTCGCCAGGATTGGTGACATTCTTGGGAATATCGACCACAACCGGTCCCGGACGCCCGGTGGAGGCGATGTAATAGGCCTTTTTAATCGTCTCCGGAATCTGAGACGCATGAGTGACCAAAAAACTGTGTTTTACGATGGGGCGGGACACACCCACCATGTCGGTTTCCTGAAATGCATCTTCACCGATTTTTTCGGTGGGCACCTGAGCTGAAATCACCACCATGGGGATGGAATCCATGTAGGCGGTGGCAATACCGGTAATGGTATTGGTGGCACCGGGGCCAGAGGTTACCAGCACGGTGCCTACCTTATCAGTGGCCCGCGAGTAGCCGTCGGCAGCATGAGTAGCGGCCTGCTCGTGGCGAACCAGAATATGTTTGACCTTCTTCTGCTGAAAAATAGCGTCGTAGATGTGCAGGGCCGCACCGCCCGGATAACCGAAAACGTACTCAACGCCTTCGTCGGCTAAGGCGCGAACAACCATCTCTCCGCCTGAAAGCAATTCCACGTGAATCCCCTTTATAGAGTGTCTTACTGACTATTTACAAATTATGCGCATTGGCTGAACAGGGCATAACGCCCAAGGTGATGGCCCAAATTGCGCTCAAGTAAAGCAGCCGCACCTCAAAGTCCAAATCACAACTGGCCTGAAACACGACTGACCGGAGCTTCCCCAGGCACCCCGCGCTTTTAGCGCCGATAGAGGGTGCTGGGCAGGCGACGTCGGTGGACGCACCTGCGCAATTCAGGATGGTTCGGCAAGCGGTTGGCTGGCCGGGAGTAGAGAGAGAACCGAGGTTGCCGGCAAAATCTACACGCCATCTAGCGAACCAGCAATTCTGGCAATTTGGCCAGCAAAGTCAAGGGCTCGGGGGTAATTCCGACACAATTTTGCGCTTTGGGGGAAGCAAACCCGCCAGGCTGTGGCCGTGGCCATATGTTTCCGGGCCCTCAGGGTCTATAGTAAGGGTGTTTTAGGAATCACAGGACGAGATCACTATGCATTTATATGCCCCTCTAACTGCCGCCGCGATAGTTGTTGCCGTACTGGGCCAATCCGGCCAGCTGCAGGCCGCGGACAACGTCTACAAATGGGTGGATGAAAACGGACTGACCCACTATACCGCCCTGCCACCTAAAAACCGGAGCGCCAGTAAAATCCGCACAAAAACCGGCCACAGTGACCCAGTTTCCTACAAATCACCCGAGTCCGACATCCGGGACAAACCCGCCACCGACACAGAACAGACCACAGCCTCCACGCCCGTATCCCTGAAAGACCCTAATCGCTGTGCAATCGCCCGTGAAAACCTTGAGACTTTGCGCGTGCATGCGAGAGTGCGCATCAAGAGCGAGGACGGTGAGATGCGGTACTTGAAGCCGGAAGAACACAACCAGAAGAAGGTCGAGGCACAAAAGGCGATCCGTGAAAGCTGTTAAGCTACTTTAGGTTAACCGCATGGGGGGTAACCCCCACCAGGTCAGCCAAAGACGCTGACCTGGCAGGGTTTTGGGTGCAGGGACGAATCAGCCTTTGTTAAATTTGAAGGATTCACCATCCCGGACCACCTGAATCACATCGCCCGGGGCAAAGCTGCCCGCCAGCACCTCCTGGGCTAACGGATTTTCCAGATACTGCTGGATAGCCCGCTTGAGCGGTCTAGCACCGTAAACCGGATCGAAACCAGCCTCCACCAGTTTCTCCATGGACGCCTGATCGAGCTGCAGCGACATTTCCCGCTCTGCCAGACGATTGCGCAACAGATCCAGCTGGATATTGGCAATGCCGCGAATCTGCTCTTTACCCAGCGGATGAAAGACCACCACCTCGTCGATACGGTTGATAAACTCGGGGCGGAAATGGCTCCCCACCACATCCATCACCGCCGCCTTAATCGCCTGGTAGCGGTTTTCATTGTCCAGTGTGTCAACTGTCTCACCCTCGAAGCTGACAGTGTCATAGGATTTGTCTTCCGTCAGCTCCTGAATGCGATCCGCCCCCAGGTTGGAGGTCATCACCACCACGGTATTGCGGAAATCCACGGTGCGGCCCTGGCCATCGGTCAGGCGGCCGTCTTCCAGGACTTGCAACAGAATATTGAAAACGTCCGGGTGCGCCTTTTCCACTTCGTCCAACAGCAACACGGAATAGGGTTTGCGGCGCACCGCCTCGGTCAGGTAGCCGCCCTCTTCGTACCCCACATAGCCGGGAGGCGCCCCAATCAACCGCGCCACCGAGTGTTTCTCCATAAACTCGGACATATCGATGCGCACCATGGCGTCCTGGCTATCGAACAGGAATTCAGCCAGCGATTTGCACAGTTCGGTTTTACCCACACCGGTAGGCCCGAGGAACAGGAAAGAACCGTTGGGGCGATTCGGGTCCGACAAACCGGCACGGGAGCGACGCACCGCGTTGGAGACCGCTTCCACCGCCTCGCCCTGGCCAATCACCCGCTCGTGCAGAGCCTCTTCCATGCGCAACAGTTTTTCCCGCTCCCCTTCAAGCATCTTGGCCACAGGGATGCCGGTCCACTTGGAGACCACTTCGGCGATCTCCTCATCGGTGACTTTGTTGCGCAGCAGCTTCATTTCCATCATTTCTGCCTGACCGGCCATATCCAGCTGCTTCTCCAGCTCCGGGATTACGCCGTATTGCAGTTCTGACATGCGGCCGAGATCCCCGGCACGGCGCGCAGATTCCATATCCAGGCGCGCCTGTTCCAGATTGCTCTTGATTTCGTGGGAGCCGTGCAATGCCGCTTTTTCGGCGCGCCAAATCTCTTCCAGATCGGCGAACTCCCGCTCCGCCGCGGCGATATCGGCGTCGATCTTCTCCAGCCGTTTTTTACTGGATTCATCCTCGTCTTTTTTGACCGCCTCGCGCTCGATTTTCAACTGGATCAGACGGCGTTCCAGCCGATCCATTGGTTCCGGCTTGGAGTCAATTTCCATACGAATACGGCTGGCCGCTTCATCCACCAGGTCGATGGCTTTATCCGGCAACTGCCGGTCGGTGATGTAACGCTGGGACAGTTTGGCCGCGGCGATAATGGCAGAATCGGTGATATCCACCCCATGGTGCACTTCATAGCGCTCTTTTAATCCCCGGAGGATAGCGACAGTGTCCTCCTCGCTCGGCTCATCCACCAACACTTTCTGGAAGCGGCGCTCCAGGGCCGCATCCTTTTCAATATACTTGCGGTATTCGTCCAGGGTGGTGGCACCCACGCAGTGGAGCTCACCCCGAGCCAGTGCCGGCTTCAGCATATTGCCCGCATCCATGGCGCCTTCGGCCTTGCCCGCCCCAACCATGGTATGCAACTCGTCGATAAACAAAATAATACGGCCTTCCTGCTTGGCGAGTTCATTGAGCACGCTCTTCAAGCGCTCTTCAAACTCACCGCGGAATTTGGCACCGGCCAGCAGCGCGCCCAGGTCCAGGGACAACAGACGCTTGTTTTTCAGGCCCTCGGGCACTTCGCCGTTCACTATACGCTGGGCCAGGCCTTCCACAATGGCGGTTTTACCGACACCGGGCTCGCCGATTAACACCGGGTTGTTTTTGGTGCGGCGTTGCAACACCTGCACCGTGCGACGAATCTCATCGTCGCGACCGATCACTGGATCGAGCTTGCCCGCCTCGGCGCGGGCGGTTAAATCGATGGTGTACTTGTCCAGCGACTGGCGATTGCCTTCGGCATCCGGGTTGTCCACAGTTTCACCGCCACGCACATTCTCTACCGCCTGCTCCAGGCGTTTGCCGTCACCAAAGCGGTTGAGCAGCTTGCCCAATTCGCAGCGCTCATCGTTCATGGCTGCCAGCAACAGGGTTTCACTGGAGATAAACTTGTCGCCGTACTTCTGGGAGCGCTTGTCCGCCAGGTTAAGCAGGCGCCCCAACTCCTGCGACATATGCACATCGCCAGTGGGGGCTTGTACGCGCGCCAGGTGGTCCAGTTCCTTGGCCAGCTCGTTGCGCAGGCCGTTGACATCAAAGCCGGCCTGGGCCAGCAACGGGCGCACAGAACCGCCCTGCTGATCCAACATGGCCAGCAAAACATGACTGGGTTCCAGCTGTGAATGGTCGCGGCCAACGGCCAGGGATTGGGCGTCGGACAACGCTATCTGCAGTTGATTGGTCAAACGGTCAATGCGCATGCTTTACCTCGGTAATTTCCCGTAACACGACATAAAGAGCTATTTGTGAAAATAGTCAGCTACAGGAAAACTGGGGGCAGGAATTGTAAATTCAAGCACGCAAGCGCTATGCGCTTGATCTGCATCAGGTTTTTGTGGCGTTTTTCCGGCTCATCACACCAGCCAGATCAGGCTGGCCATACGCCCGGTCTGTGACTCACGTCGGTAGGAGTAAAAACGCTCGACCTCGCTATAGGTACAATAATCACCGCCATAGACGTCGCGCACCCCCAACGCCGCCAGTTCCGCCCGCGCCAGAGCATAGATATCGGCATAAAAGTGCAACGGGCGCATAGAGGGTCGAAAAGCCGCCGTAATAGCTTCCAGCTGCTCTTGGGAACGGGCCGATTCGCAATAGGCCTCCAGCACCTCTATCCCCACTTCAAACTGATCAACGCTAATAGCTGGTCCCAGATAGGCCATTATTGTCGCGGGATCGGCAGCAAAACTCTCGACGGTGGAGGCCAGGATACCCTTGGCCAGTCCGCGCCAACCGGCATGGGCGGCAGCTACCTGGCGACCCTGTCGATCACACAGCAGCACCGGCAGACAATCCGCCGTCATCACCACACAGGCCACACCGGGCTGGTGGCTGTAACAGCCATCCGCCGTACGCACCAGTCCGTCGGGCAGGGCTTCCACCACTTTGGCCCCGTGAATTTGCTCCAGCCACTGAGGTGGCTGACGTAACCCCAGCGCCGCCAGTAAAAGCTGGCGGTTTTCCAACACATCGGCTTCCTGATCGCCTACGTGCAAGCCCAGGTTATTACTGTCGTAGGGCGCGGCACTGCAACCTCCCCCGCGGGTGGTGATTACCGCTTTAACGTTGGCCGGTGCCGGCCAGCGGGGCCGGATCAAATGCTCAGATAACGCAGATGCTGGTGACTTAACAGACATGGTAACAACAGCCCCGGGTGTCCAATCTTCAATATACCTAGTGTGCCGACTGCAATATATGCAACAGCCGTTGCATATCTTCAGGAAGAGGCACGCTCCACTCCATATACTCATCGCTGGCCGGGTGAATCAATCCCAATTTGGCCGCATGCAGCGCCTGGCGGGGAAAACCTCGCAACTCGTCCGCCAGCGCCCGACTGATGCCCGCGGGGATTTTAAAACGCCCGGCGTAGACCGAATCCCCCACCAGCGGGTACTTGATATGGGCCATATGGACCCGGATCTGGTGGGTGCGGCCGGTTTCCAGCTTTAGGCGCACATGGGTGTGATCGGCAAAACGCTGCTCTACCCAGTAGTGGGTTATCGCCTCTTTGCCGCCATGGCTCACCACCGCCATCTTGGTACGTAAGCGGGGATGGCGACCGATGGGCGCATCCACCACCCCACCGCCGGTCATGGCGCCCTGTACCACCGCTTCGTATTCGCGGCTCACCGTGCGCTCCTGCAGTTGCGCCACCAGGTCGGTCTGGGCCGCCAGTGTCTTTGCCACCACCATCAGCCCGGTTGTATCCTTGTCCAAGCGGTGCACGATGCCCGCCCGGGGAATGTTCACCTGCCCCGGGCAGTGGTGCAGCAGGGCGTTCAGCAGCGTCCCCGTATAGTTGCCCGCCGCCGGGTGCACCACCAACTCAGCCGGTTTGTTGATCACCAGGATATGCTCGTCTTCGTAGACAATATCCAGCGGTATCTCCTCGGCTTGCCACTCCCCCTGGCTTTCCAGCTCCGCACACAGACTCAACTGCTCGCCGCCAAACAGTTTCTCTTTGGCTTTGCGCTGCTGCCCGTCTACCGTCAGTGAGCCGTCCTTGATCCAGGCTTGCAGCCTGGAGCGGGAGTAATCCGGGAACAACTCTGCGGCTACCTGGTCAAATCGCTTGCCGTTAAATTCATCCGGGACCCGGAGCTGCTGTTCGATCAAATCCGCCATTGTGTAAAAATAACCGTAATACTGCCAAAATTGACGTCTGTGGCTTTGGTCTGGCAGGTCTCTGTGGTTAAATACGACATTCGCCTGCCGCCTGGGGCGGCTAGTGTAAACGGGCAACACGGCTACCTGCAACGTAATTGCCACTGCCGTGGTCCGTTACAACAGAATAAATAGGTTTTATAAGAGTAACTTCATGCGCTTAGCGACTATATTGTTTTTCAGCAGCCTCTTGCTGCTCTCCGCCTGCTCCACCACCGACGAACAGCAGGGTCCCAAGCTGTCTACCGAGCAGGAGTTCTATGAAGCTGCTCAAAAACAGCTCAATGCCCGTCAGTGGGATTTTGCCATCCAGAACCTGCAGGCTCTGGAAGAGAATTTCCCCTTTGGCACCTATGCCGAGCAGGCGCAGCTGGAGCTGATTTACGCGTACTACAAGAATTTTGAGCCGGAGGCCACCGCCGCCGCCGCCGACCGCTTTATCCGCCTGCACCCCCAACACCGAAATGTTGACTACGCCTATTATATGAAAGGGTTAGCCTCATTCACTGAAGGCCGCGGCCTGTTCGAACGCTTTATGCCCACTGACCTGACTCAACGCGATCCGGGCGCGGCGCGGGAGTCCTTTGCTCACTTTGCCCAGTTGCTGGCGCGCTTCCCCAACAGCCCCTACGCCGCCGACGCCCAGAAACGGATGATCTACCTGCGCAATCTGCTGGCCCGGGCCGAAATCCATGTGGCCAACTACTACCTGAAGCGCGGCGCCTACCTGGCCGCCGCTAACCGGGGGCGCTATGTGGTGGAAAACTTCCAGCAGACACCGGCGGTCCCGGATGCACTGGCGGTGATGATTCAGAGCTATGAGTTGCTGGGTTTGCAGGATCTGGTGGACCAGTCCCTGGCGGTGCTGGTTGCCAACTACCCTGAGCACCCGGCTCTGAACGGGCAGGGAGAATTTGACTTCCGCTACAGTACTGATACCGGTGAGCGCAGCCTGATCAGCAAGGCCACTTTGGGCCTGTTCGACAAACAGGAGCCGCCCGGCTTTGACAGCCGCGTCATCTACAACCCGGAATATCGCCAGGATAATCAGAGCCAGGCCGAAGCGATCGAAGAGGCCGACAAAAAAGGCGGCTGGCTCAGCTGGATCACTTTTGGGCTGATAGATTAATCAGTCCCGGCATCACCTCAAAGCCCCCGACGCTTCGATGCCGGGGGCGTGGGATGATTTTCCCACTAGTCCCCCAACTTCCAACCGTTGGTTATCGGATAGCGGCGGTCACGTCCAAAGCCCCGCTCAGTAATGCGCACACCTACCGGCGCCTGGCGGCGCTTGTATTCATTGATATCCACCATCCGCAACACCCGTTCAACCACTGCCCGATCAAATCCGTGCTCCACGATCTGATCCGCGCTATGATCCTGCTCAACGTACATCTCCAGAATCTGGTCCAGCTCGCTGTAGGGCGGCAGGCTGTCTTCATCCTTCTGATCTGGAGCCAACTCCGCTGAAGGCGGGCGCTCGATCACCGTCACGGGGATCACCTCACCCAGGGTGTTGCGATAACGGGCCAATTCAAATACCAGCACCTTGGGCACATCTTTCAGCACATCAAAGCCACCGGCCATATCCCCATAGAGTGTGGAATATCCCACGGCCATCTCACTTTTGTTGCCCGTGGTTAACACCAGATAGCCTTTTTTGTTGGAGATGGCCATCAGCAATACACCGCGGCAGCGCGCCTGCAGGTTCTCTTCGGTGGTATCCCGTTTAGTGCCTTTAAACTCCTCGGCCAAACCTGCCATAAAGGCGTCGTACATGGGTTCGATACTGATAGAGCTGTAGGGAACCCCCAGGCGCTGGGCCTGATCCCCGGCATCATCTTTGCTCAGCTGCGAGGTGTAGCGAAATGGCATCATCACCGCTTCGACCCGGTCCTTGCCCAGGGCATCCACCGCCACTGCCAGGGTCACGGCGGAATCGATACCGCCGGACAGCCCCAATACCACCCCTTTAAAACCGTTTTTGTTGACGTAATCCCGCACACCGAGCACCAAAGCCTCGTACACGGACGCCAGCATCGACAATTGGGGAGCCAAAGCCTGCACTGGAACCGTCACTTTGTGGTCGGCCACCTCCACGGATACCGGATACAAACCCTCTTCATAGCTCGGTGCCCGGCAACAGAGCTGGCCACTGGCATCCACCACCATAGAGCCACCGTCAAACACCAGCTCGTCCTGACCGCCCACCTGGTTGACGTAAACAATGGGCATCTCACCCTCTTTCGCCCGGTCCGCCAGCAACAGTTCCCGCTCATCGGGCTTGCCACGGTGAAACGGTGAGGCATTGAGATTCAGCATCAGGCGAGCACCGGCGTCCTTCGCCTGGCGCACAGGCTCGTGACGCCAGATATCCTCACAGATGGTCAACGCTACCGGAACGCCCTTCAGATCCACAATGCAGGCTTTGTCGCCGGGTACAAAATAACGCTTTTCATCAAAGACCTGGTAGTTGGGCAAGCACTGCTTGGCATACTCCGCTACCAAACGCCCCTGTTCGATCACCCCGGCCATATTAAACACCCGACCAGCGACCATACGCGGATAACCCAACACCACGACCGCGCTCAGACCGGCCGCCTGCACTTCCTCCAGCGCGCGATCGATACGCTTCTCCAGGCTGGGACGCAACAGCAGATCCTCGGGTGGATAGCCGGTCAGGGTCAATTCCGGGAACACCACAATGTCCGCACCCTGCTCGCTTTGCGCCTGGCGCACCGATTCAATCACCAACCGGGTGTTACCCGGTATATCCCCCACCAAAGGGTTGACCTGGGCCATTACGATATTCAGGGCAGACATCATTCGCTTACTCCACGTACCTACCGGGCTGATCACTGAGGACCGGCCCTTAATTACCTTCGATCTCTTTCACGGCACCGCCGTCGGGATCTCTTTGTTCCAGGGGGGCATTTTCGTGTAAATACGGCCAATTAGCAAAGAGAACTGAAACAGATCAACCTGGCGCGGCAAAAAGCGTGGTAGACTCGCCAGACAGGGAATCCGGCAATAATAACGTTGATCACGAGCGCCTGCAGTTAACACCATGTCAGTAAGCATCCACAGCCCCCAAACCCAAACTGCTTGGCCCGGGGAGAACAACTATGCCCTGCTGCGCGTTTACGCTTATTACCGAACCTTTCTCAGTAGTCTGTTTCTGCTGATGTTTGTCGGCGGTTGGGCCGGCAGTATCCTCGGCACCTATAATCCGCAGCTGTTTTTGTACACTTCGCTGATTTACACCGCCCTGAACACCCTGACACTGATAGCCCTGTGGCGGATTCGTTTTTCCCCCCGTCAGGAGCAACTGTTTTTACTGCTGTTTATCGACACGGTAGCCATAACGCTGCTGATGCATGCCAGTGGCGGCACGGAAAGTGGCCTCGGCTTTTTGCTGCTGGTGAGTGTGGCCTCGGGCAGCATCTTCCTCATCCGCCAGATTTCCCTGTTACTGGCTGCCCTGGCCAGCCTGTTGGTGATTTCAGAAAGTATCTATATCGCCAATCGCATAAGCACTAGCAGCCAGAGCCTGTTTGCGGCGGGTATGCTAGGCGTTCTGCTGTTTATCACGGCAATGATCTTCCGCCATTTGACGGACAGGTTACAAGCCAGCCACCGGGAAACCGAGTACCAGGCGGAACAGGCGGCCCACCTGCAGCAGCTGACTCAGCAGATTGTGGAGCGGATGAACACCGGCATTATCGTAGTTGATGGCCACGACACTATTCTGTTGATTAACCAGGCGGCCCGGCGTTTGCTGGGCATCCCTTACCGGGAATCGCCGCGCCAGCTGCTGGCGGAAATCGACGACCAACTGCAGATCTGGAAGCGCTTCCCCCATACCCGTTCACCCTTTATACGTCTTGCCGATGAGGGTCCTGAAGTTCGTATAAATTTTGCCCGCTTGGGCGACACAACCGATGCGGACATACTGATCTTTATCGAGGACAACCGACAGCTCTCACAACAGGCCCAGCAGTTAAAGCTCGCTTCCCTGGGCCGTTTGACAGCCAGCATTGCCCATGAGGTGCGCAATCCTTTGGGCGCCATCAGTCACGCCAGTCAACTGCTGGCGGAGGCCGAAGGTCTGGACAAGGCCGACCTGCGCCTGACTGAAATCATCGGCACTCACTCCAAGCGGGTGAATCAGATTATTGAAAATGTGTTACAGCTTTCGCGCCGGCGTCCCACCGAAGCCGAAACTCTGGATCTGGGAGTGTGGTTAACTACCTTCGAAGAGGAATACTGTCGCGGACACGACTACAAACCACAGATCACGATCAACCTTGAACAACCCGACCTCAAATCCAAGGCCGACCCGGGTCAGTTACACCAAGTGCTGACCAACCTCTGCGACAACGGTCTGCGCTATAGCCTGGAGCAGACCAATGAACCGGTACTCCACCTGCATGCAGGCATAACCCCACTGACCGGGCTGCCGTTCATCGACGTGATCGACGAGGGGCCGGGTTTGAGCGAGGATCAGCTCGACCATGTATTTGAGCCCTTTTACACCAGCGACCCCTCGGGTTCCGGCTTGGGCCTCTATATTTGCAAGGAGCTGTGTGAGGCCAACGAAGCCACGCTGACGTTTAGGCGTAGCGAAGAGGGGAAAAGCTGTTTTAGAATTAACCTCGCCCATAAAAACAGAGTATTCAACTAGTACTAGGGATAGCGACCAATGACTACCCACGCCCTGATTATCGATGACGAGCCGGATATCCGTGAACTGCTGGAAATTACCCTGGGGCGCATGGGCATAGAAACTGCAAGCGCCGCCAATGTGAGCAGCGCCAAGCAGCTGCTGAGCGATCGTCAATACGACCTCTGCCTGACCGATATGAAACTGCCGGACGGCAATGGTATAGAGCTGGTCAGGCATATACAGAAGCAGGCACCACAAACTCCGGTGGCGGTGATTACTGCACATGGCAATATGGACACCGCCATCGAGTCCATGAAAGCCGGCGCCTTTGATTTTGTCTCCAAACCGATCGAATTGGATCGCCTGCGCACACTGGTATCCTCGGCTCTACGGCTAAAAGACAACCGCCCCGCCAAGTCACTGGAAGACTCCCCCCTGGCCGGCCGGGCGCCCGCCATGGAAAAACTGCGTAAACAAATTAAAAAGCTCAGCCGCAGCCAGGCGCCGGTGTATATCAGTGGCGAGTCCGGCAGCGGCAAGGAACTGACGGCGCGTTCCATTCACCAGCAGGGCCCCCGAGCCAGTGGACCGTTTATCCCGGTTAACTGTGGCGCCATCCCCAGTGAACTGATGGAAAGCGAATTTTTTGGTCACTGCAAGGGCAGTTTTACCGGTGCTCACCAAGACAAAACCGGTCTCTTCCAAGCGGCCGACGGCGGCACCCTGTTTCTGGATGAGGTGGCCGACCTGCCGCTGGATATGCAGGTGAAATTGCTACGCGCTATTCAGGAAAAAGCCATCCGACCGGTGGGCACACAGCAGGAAATTCCCATCGACGTGCGTATCCTCAGCGCTACCCACAAAAACCTCACGCAAGAGATTGAAGTCGGCAACTTCCGCCAGGACCTCTATTACCGGATCAATGTGATCGAAATTCAGGTACCGCCCCTGCGACAGCGTCCGGAGGATATTCCCCTGCTCGCCGATCAGTTTTTGCACAAACTGGCCGCTGAGTTGGCGTGCGAAACGGCGCGCCTTTCCAGCGCGGCGCTCAAGGCGCTCAAAGAGTACCATTTTCCCGGCAATGTGCGCGAGCTGGAGAATATTCTTGAGCGCGCCTACACCCTGTGTGAAGACAATATGATCGATGTGGAAGATCTGTACCTGGGGGCTGCCGAACCGGGCAATGAACGCCCGGGTAGCGAATACACCGACCTGCAGGGCGAGTCCCTGGATCACCACCTGGAGGAGATCGAACGGGATATTATTATCAAAGCACTGGAGGAAACCCGCTGGAACCGGACCGCGGCTGCCAAAAAGCTGGGAGTCAGTTTCCGTTCCCTGCGTTACCGCTTAAAGAAATTGGGGCTGGATAGCGATTAGGTCGCTGTCCCGCCGCCGCACTCCCTACCAGCAGTCGGACACACCACCGCTGCCATTTTCACCCTTAATGCCCACACTGCTCAGGGTCAGTTTGCCACAGGTGGCATCACTGGCCTGGCCGTTTTGGGGATCCGCTTCCAGGGTAAAGGCCGAAGTGGTGGCTCCGGAAGCCAATTGGATTTTATAGATACTGTCACCGGCGGTGCTGGACTCCCCCTCACTGTTTACATAATAGGGGTTTGCCGAATAACCCAGGGTGGTCAGGTTTGTGGCGTACTGTTTGGTGTTCAGGTAAAACTGCTCCTGTCGCGCCAAAACCTCCAGCAGTTCGGCATTCCCCACGGAACGCTGGCTGCGATAAATAAAATTGTTATAGGAAGGGACAGCAATACTGGCCAACAACCCCACTATGACAATGGCAATCAGCAGCTCAATCAGGGTCATGCCCCACTGAGGGTATTTCGGATTTGGGTTAACAACGGTGTTCCGGTTTTTCATCTCTCATACCCTATTCAGTGACATTGACCTTCCCGCATTGGCGCCGTGATCAGTGCTGGATATTGTCCAGCCCCTTTTCCCGCCAATAGGTGGCACTCACACCCTCGGAGCCGGATTCGTAGATCTTGCCGCCGGGCGTCATAATAAACTTCGGCGTCAGGGAGATGACGTCGCCGCCAATGCCTTCCACATCGTCAATATAGCGGTCGGCTTTGACCAGCGGCACATTATCAGCAGTCCCCGTAAAGTGAAATACCGGCGCGGCATCGCGAAAGCTAATCCCGTACAAGCGGCTGTTGCCGACAGCCGCCACACAGGAACCGGCGCTGCTGGAGCCCTCCGGCAGATAGGTGGTAAAAAAGACATTGCCAGCGATCACCAGTGGAGAGGACAGGTTCTTTTCACCGTCTTCTTCGAGGCTTAATTTCCAACCGTTGCTGATATCCGAGTCAGAACAGGAACTGTCCACGCAGTTGTCGGTCGCGTCATAGAGGTCGCCGATCGCCAGCGGGGTACGACTGAGCGCCGATGTATCCCCGGATGTAGTCAGCCGATCTTTCAGCAGAAAGAAATAGTTATCCACATAGCTGCCAGATGAGGTATCCACCTTGGGGTGGGCGCGATCGCCAGAGCCGATAATCACCGCATCGAAGTTGCTACTGTCTCTCGACTGCACCACCCGGGGCGCGTGAAAAAAGCGGCGATCGTCGGTACCGCCATTACTGGCAGTATCTCCCAGTGTCGCCAATTTACTGGCAAACCAGCAGCGGCGCTGATCGCTACCGGAGCAATCGTCCCCTTCCGGCAGATCGAAGCGCCAGACAGTACCGCCGGTATCGCCCACATAGATGCGGTCGACAATATTGTTGTCGTCGCTGTCCATAATGGTCAGGTCAGAGGCAAGACTGTCGGTCAGCCCCGAATTCACGTACAGGGTATCGCTGGTTGTCCCGGACGGCACCGCCTTCCACAGCAGCTCGCCGGTGCGGGCGTGCACAATAAAGATCGCCGCACCTTCGCTGTCACTGCTGGTGTGGGTCAGATCATCCTTGCCGATACGTCCGCTGTGATCCGCCTCCCAGCCACCATAGTAACCGCCGGCAAAAAAGAGTACGGGGGTGGGATTGGACTGGTATTTGATCCAACCGGTGCGCGGGGTGGAAAAGCTTAATCCCAACTCGGCAAAATCCGAGTCGCCGGGTCCGGTGAGGGTATAACTGACATTGGTGGCAGCGCTGCCAGGCAGGGTACCGTTCAGAACAACCGCTTTCGCGGTGTTATAAAGTACATTGTAATCGGTACCGCCAATGGTCAGGGTGCCTTCGTTAAACTGCCCGGGTTCCAGAGCATCCCCCGGCGTAAAGCTGGAGGCACTGGCCGCGTAACTGCCATTGGTGCCGGAGACGGCTTCCGGTTTGCGGAGACGCCACAGCAATTTAGGCGCGCTATCGGGATCGGACACATCCAAAGCGTAATAGGATTTGCCGCCGCGGCGCAGCCCAAAGTAGAGGTAGACCTTGTCGCAGTCGTTGGCTCCGGTAGAACAACCGGAGGAGTGGGTGATAGTACCATCGCCATTGTTATCGATGACAAAAGCCACCGGCGCACCATCCACACCATAGGGGTGCATCGGCACGATGCTGCCCTGCTGACGCAGCAAATCCACATTGTCCATCAGCTCCCGGGGGATAAAGGCCCACTTTTCCACACCGGATTCCCCGCCGCTGGTATCGATATTCTGAAACTGATGCAGAAACCCGTCGTTGGTGCCCATAAAGATCCGCACATCCGGATCTTCATCATCAGCAGTGCCCAGAATGTTATCCGCACCGTCCACATCGTAGCCAGGCCGAGCGCCGTAGTTAATGGCCAGCGGGCGGGAGTGCAGAGAGTCCCCTAAGACCCAGGGGCGCCAGAAATCAGCCGTGCCATCAGCATCGGTATCCAAATGGATATAACTGCGCGGCTCTTCAATGTCGTTATCTCCATCCAGGTCATCGGTATTGCTGTTGTAGAGTTCGGGGTCCAGGCCCCTTAACCACTGCAGATGTTTGGCTGCCGTGGTGGCGTCGGAGGTCTGCACCAAGTGATTAAAACCGGTTGAGCTTGTGTTCAACGCCAGCAGGGTATTGCCAGCGGCTGCCGTATTGCTCACAGCCGCCGGATCAACATATAGCTGACGGGCACCGGTGTCGCTATTGCTATAACCGGGATGCGCACTGCCGTCGAGTTTATAACCGGGAATTTGCTGGCCTGCGCCCCCCATGGTCACTGCGCGACCATCTTTGTCGTCAATTTCACTACGCGCATCCACCGCATCCGGCAGCTCCCCGGTGTCGGTCCAAAAAGTGACAGCACTGGTACTGATACGTCCGTCCAGCGGGTTAAAACCTGCCGCTCCGTTGGCATCCACAATACTCAAAAACGTATCGCCGTTAACCGTTTGTTCCTGCAGTTTGAGCTTTTTCAGATTACCCGGCCAGAAGGGGTAGCCGTCATCGTTGACCTCAAAAATCGCCAGAAAGATATTGTCGACAATGTCCGCTCGGTTAAACACGTTGACCGGCACCGATGCCGCCACCAGCGTACTACTGCGGGTCACAATATCGTTAAACACCTGGCGCAGGCTATCCAGCAATACCGCCGGGTCGGACGAATCCAGCGCCGCATCTGTCCCCCCCGCCGAGGCGTAGTTATTCTCGGTATTATTAGGATTAGGGGCGACAATATAGGAGATTACGTTCTGGGTGCCGTCGATATCGACCCCCACATCGGAACTGGCCACATCCAGGGCATACATGCGCGCAATCACATCTTCAAAATCGAAGTTGCCCGACAACCCGTCCATTCCCCCGTTCGCCAATGTTTTTTCGATCTCGTCATCGGAGTCGCTGCCGGCGTTCACCACACCCACCATATTGTTGATGGCATAGACCTTGGTGCAGGCAAAATCACTGGCGTTGCCAGTGAACGGGGAGACATACTCGACGCTATTCGCTTCAATATCGGTGGTACCGTCGAGGATAGTGGTGTCGGGATCCAATTCGTGGGCAGGATCTCCTGAAGCCAACAGGTCCGGCACAGCATCGGTGGCGGCATTGCCGGCCTCCCCCAGATTCAGCCGATCATTGGAACTGGCAAAATCGTCAAAGCCCAACGCCCCGTTCCAGACACCCTGCCCGGTCAAGTAGCGGAAGTACTCAAAATACAGCTCCTTGCCTTGATACTTATGAGCGACATTACCGGTGGTGCCACGGGGAAAACTCTTGATGATGGTTTCCAGCTCCGCACGGCTAGTGTCGTTTTGAATAGGCTCGAAGCCCCGAATAATATACCCGCCATTACTACAACCTTGTCCATTACCTGAGGGAATATAACTGGGTCCCGACCCCGGGTTACCGGTACAGGTATCGTCATGGTTGTTCATAATGCCGATATGGAAATTGCCAATATCTTTCAATTCCGGCAACAACACCAAATAGACGGCACGCAAAGCATCCGACAAGTAAACCTTGCCACTGGTGATCCCCAAACCATCTGAGGTACTGGTTACTTTGTCGTAGATTTCTGTCGTCAGCGTCGTCTCACAGGAGCTGTCCGTGACATCGGAGCAGAGGGTAGAACCGGTATTGGGACGCGACTCCATCATCAACATCACGTAACCGTCCACCTTGGTGGAACTGCTACTGCGGCCGGCGGTGTAGATGTCGGTATCATCCGCGAGCGCTGCCATCGCCAACAGTGCAGTCAGGTTAAATAACAATAACGACTTAATATCAGGCTTGAGAAACATCATTGTTTACCTCGGCGAAACTTTTCACATCAAACGCACTAGGATGTTGGACCCTGCATCAAGGCATCGGCACTGGCACCATCGGGCGCACTAGTGGTCTGGGTCTGATCGTTATAGATACTTTGCACCCCTTGGGTGATCTCACTGCGCGCTCCCCGCTCCGAGGCCGCTTCATATTCCACCATCAGATCAAAGTAGGCGACCCGAAAGGAGGTGTCGTAGACCTTGTCGCTGGCGTGATCCGCCCGAGGCAGGGAACTATCCTCCCGGTAATAGGTGCGGTATTGCACGGTATCACTACCCAGCAAACTGGTAACCGTGCTGTCCAATACAATGGGGGCCGTGTCGCAGGCAGTATCCGTGTCCCCACTTTTGCATACCAGGTACCCCTCCTCCACCACCGGAAAATAGTTGTCCTCTTCGCGAATGTCATCCAGGATGGCCTGCACCTTCTGCAGGCCCTCAATGCGCTCCTGCTCGTTGGACGCCATACGCAACTCCATGGTACTGGTGCGCATTACCGTCACTGACAGCATGGCCAGCAAGCCCAAAAACACAATCGCCACCATCAACACAGCCCCGCGCTGGGCTTGCAGGCTTGCAATTGGCCTATGTTGCTTAACCGAATCAGGCATTGTCGGCATTCCTCAAGATAACAGTGGTGGAGTAAACGCGGCGGTAATACTTATCGGACGGTGTGTAATTGGACACCGCATTGCCGAGGTCATAGGTTTTGGTATTGCTGTACTGGGGAACGGTATTGATGCTGCGCATCAACAGATGCACCCGCACAGCCACGGCACTGTCCACCTCGGCCGAGGTGGCCGTGGCTTTATACTGGTCCGCTACCCCGTCGCCATCGCTGTCGATTCCGAACTCCAGCTGAAAATTCTCCACACCTTCGATATAACAGTTTGTTTTCATTTGCGCGGTAGAGGTCAGGCTCGAGATACACAGCGTCGGGATACCGTCACCGCTGTCAGAGTATGGCCGCACAAAAAACACCGACGCGTAGTATTCCCACAGGTCCACACCAGAGCCGGAGGTGGTATCGCCGGAGGTCACACTGCTCCCTTGAATAAAGGAGTAATCCTTGCCGGACTTTTTCATATAGACCCGTTTTATGTCCGAACCGGAGGCGTCGATAGTCACCCCCGTGTTTTCATCCCCGTCGTCCAGAGAGTAGTCGTCGGCAGTACGGCGCACCACCAGCACATCGGTATTGTCCTTGATATCATCATCGTCGGAAATACAGCCGGAATGGGGGCTGGCAGTGGCGTTATTGGTATAGGCGATAGCCTCACTGATATTCACTGCCCAATTGGTGCCGCAATCGTTAGTGATGGTAGGCGTACCGGTGACTGAACTGGCAATGCCCGAATAGTAACCGGTCAATCCCGCCAGGGTGAGTTCGCGGCTTAACAGGCGCAACGCATAACGGGCATTCTCCTGCATGCGCGCCAGTTCTTCATCCTGACTGTAATCCGCTTTACTCTGGATAAAAACATTGACGATACCAAACGACAACACAATGCCCAGCAACATGGCCACCAACAGTTCAACCAGGGTAAATCCATTCGGGCGTGACAATCTCATTGCGTTTCCTCTAGGGAGGGGAGATATAGGTGCCTACGTGGGCGACATTCATATAGGTGTTATTGGTGCCGTATAAACCGGTACTGGCCAGCGCGCTGCAGTGACTGGTCATCGACGACGAGGTCGTCATGGACTTGTGTCCACGCCAGGAGACGGTCACGGAAACATAAGCCGGGGTGGTATACTGTACACATGCAGCCGGCTCCGGCAGACCACCGGTATTGACCGTGCTGTTGCCAACGGTTTGGGTTTCGGCGTCACCCCGCAGCTCTTTGACCCACTGATTGATATCGTAGGCCGCCATCTGCGCCGTTGTGCAGGAGGTGGTACCGCAGTCTGTTGCCGCTGACGGGATGTCACTCCCGGAAGTCCAGGTAAAAGCATAGCTGCTGAGAGAGCCGGGATTGTTGCGGATCTTTTCCAGCAAACTTTGGCTCAACGTGATGGCGGTGGTGCGGTGGTGCGCCTCATGGCCTGCACGCTTGGCGGTCAACTGCATACCGGCCAAGCCGAGAATACCGACCGCCAGTACCAATACCGCCACCAGTACCTCGATCAGGCCCACACCCTGCTGGTCACTGGAAGTGATTGGCGGTTTACGAGCGGCCCTATAGTTGCTGTGTAGATTCATGGTCGCTGGCGGTTCCGTATCGTGATCCCTACTATCCGTTTTTCCCGGCTGGATGGTGTAGGCCGGGCCGTTGTTATCTTCAACCTAAGATGAAGACGCTGAACAATCTGTGGTAACCCCCTCGCTAATGCGTGGACGCCCGACAATGTTGATTTTGATTTCCCGGGCGTAGGCAGTATCACTGTCACTGGGACAAACGACAAACCTGCCCGCGGTGGAAGCGTCACCGGATGCTCTATACACCACCCGGTTGGTAAAACCGCTGGTAGGCACCAGGGTAAAGTCCCCGGACAGGCCGTCGTACACCCGGAGTACCGTGTCGCCGTCACCGGTTTCCACAGTGCCGTCGCTGTCGACATCTTCGTACACCAGCCAGCCATCCTGCCAGGATGAACTGCTGGAGCAAGCGGTGCCGTTGATGCTGCGACAGACGATCACTGTGCGATTAAGCCGCGCCGCTTCGCTGCGAGCGTAGTTGAAGGTGGTGAGCAACAGGTCCGCCTGGGTTTGTACGGCGTTGGTTTTTAAAGTACTCATAAACCCGGGAGCCGCCACCGTCAGCAAGACGGCTACTACCACCAGGGTAATCATCAGTTCAATAAGGGTGAAACCTGTCGCTATCCTTTTCATAGGTGAAATTTATAGCAGAGGTTAACGGGCTGTGTCGGCCAGCTTGCGACCAACGGCTGATTCGTGCGGATGAACGGACTAACTTTCCCGCAATTCTTTGGGCAGAGAGAAGCTGATATTCTCTACGGTGCCGGCCATCTCTTCAGGTCCGCTGGCCCCCAGCTCCCGCAGTTTGGCAATGACCGCCTGCACCAGTACTTCCGGCGCCGACGCCCCGGCGGTGATACCGATGCGCGGTTCACCGTCCAACCAACCGGCATCGATATCCTCAGGTCCGTCGATCAAATGGGCTTCGGCACCGCAGCGCTGCGCCAGTTCCCGGAGGCGGTTGGAATTTGAGCTATTGGGAGAACCGACCACCAAAACCAGATGATTTTCCAACGCCAACTGTTTGACCGCGTCCTGGCGGTTGGTGGTGGCATAACAGATATCGTCCTTGCGCGGCCCCTGAATATTGGGGAAACGGCTGCGCAGCGCCTCGATCACTTTGGCTGTGTCATCCATGGAGAGGGTGGTCTGCGTCACATAGGCCAAAGCATCGGGATGCCGGACCTGCAGCTTTTCAACATCGGCCTCATCTTCCACCAGATAGATTTGGCCACCGGCCGTGCAATCATACTGCCCCATGGTACCCTCCACTTCAGGGTGTCCCTGATGGCCGATCAGCACACACTCCTTGCCCTCGCGACTGTATTTGGTGACTTCCATATGCACCTTTGTCACTAGAGGACAGGTGGCATCAAACACCTTGAGCTTGCGCTCCTCCGCTTCCCGGCGCACCGCCTGGGACACACCGTGGGCACTGAAAATCACAATGACATTGTCGGGCACTTCGCACAACTCATCGACAAATACCGCCCCCCGTTCGCGCAAGCTGTCCACCACAAACTTGTTATGCACCACCTCGTGACGCACGTAGATAGGCGCCCCAAAGACATCCAGCGCCCGATTGACGATATCAATAGCGCGGTCGACACCGGCACAGAATCCGCGAGGATTGGCAAGTTGAATTTGCATGACTTCTTCCACTTCGATGGGTTGGGCTCCGAGCGTGTGATTAATGTACCTGGGCCGCTTGCACCGCGATAATTTCCACGTCAAAGATCAGATCGCGCCCCGCCAGCGGGTGGTTAAAGTCAATGGTCACTTCCTGCTCATCGAAGCTTGTCACCACGCCGGGCAGCTCCGTTTTTTGAGCGTCGGCAAAGGACAGCATCAAACCTTCCACCAATTCGATATCCTCACCAAACTCCGCTCGCGCCAATTTCTGGATATTGTTGGGATTGTGGGCGCCAAAACCGCTTTCCGGTTTGATCACAAAACTTTCCCGGTGACCGGCCGACAGGCCAATCAGACTGCGCTCGAAACCCTCCAGCAAATTGCCGTCCCCCACCTCGAAGGTGGCGGGCTCGCGTTCAAAGGTGGAATCCACCACCGAGCCATCTTCCAGTTTCACAGCAAAATGCAGGGTTACCCGGGTACCTTCCCCAATGGTCAAATCACGTTCTGCGGTTACTTCACTCATTACGACTCTTTCTCTTTACGGTTTGTCCGGAACATATCCCAGATCAAAATGGCGGCACCCAGGGTAATAGCCGAGTCGGCAAGATTGAACGCCGGCCACATATGCTCGCGGTAGTGCACCACAATAAAATCCACCACATACCCCAACACCAGGCGGTCATACAGGTTGCCGAGGGCGCCCCCGAGGATCAGCGTCAACGCCGCCGCCTCCCAGCGTTTCTCGCCCCCCAGTCGCGCGATCCACACCAATAGCACAGCGCTCACAGCAATGGCAATCACGCCAAAAAACCAGCGCTGCCAACCTCCAGCATCACTTAAAAAGCTGAAGGCGGCACCGGTGTTATGCAACAGGGTAAAGTTAAAAAACGACGTCAACACCAGTGGCTGACCATACTCCAGCGAGTGGCTGGCCCACACTTTGGTCAGCTGGTCCAGCACCAGCACCACCAGTGCCAGGCCGTACCAGGCCCAGGTTTGCTTATGCAAGCCGTTGTCCATTGTGATCGATCCGGTTTCTCGAGCCAAAAATACGCCCCCGCTCCTTAACACTAGGCAAAAGCCCGGGTTTCACCGCCGCCGGCCACGTTTTCGACGCAGCGGCCACAGATCTCCGGGTGCTCGGCGTGGCTGCCCACGTCTTCGCGGTGGTGCCAACAGCGACCGCACTTGGCCCCGGCAGATTTGGTCACCCGCACTTTCAAGCCCTCCAGCTCGGTGTCTTCCGCCTGTTCAGCAGCCGCCATATCGGCCACAGACGCACTGGAGGTGATCAGTACAAAGCGCAGTTCTTCGCCCAGTCGGTCCAGCTGGTCTTTCAGTTCTCCCTCACAGAACAACGCCACCTGGGCTTCCAGGGAGCCGCCCACTTCACCGGCATTACGCTTGGCTTCCAGCACCTTGTTGACAGCCGTTTTTACATTGGCAATCAACTGCCAGTAGCGGCTACCCATAGTGTCACTCTCGGCCAGACGCGGCAAGTCGTACCACTCGGCGGCGAACACCGAGCCCTGGCGCTCGCCCGGAATAAACTGCCACAGTTCCTCGGCGGTAAAGCTCAGGATCGGTGTGATCCAGCGGGTAAATGCCTCGACAATGTGGTAGAGCGCGGATTGGGCCGAGCGGCGTGCCAGGCTGTCCGCCTGGGTGGTGTACTGGCGGTCTTTGATAATATCCAGGTAAAACCCGCCCATATCCACCACACAGAAATTGTGTAGCTTCTGGTAGATCAGGTGGAACTGGTAGGCGTCGTAGGCCGCTACTAATTCGTCCTGCAACTGCGCGGCGCGGTCCACCGCCCAGCGATCCAGCGCCAGCATTTCGCCGGGGACCACCAGGTCAGTCGCCGGTTCAAAGCCAGTCAGGTTGGAGAGGAAGAAACGGGCGGTATTGCGGATACGGCGGTAAGAGTCCGCGGTACGCTTGAGAATCTCGTCGGAAACACTCATCTCACCACTGAAGTCCGTCGCCGCCACCCACAGGCGCAACACATCGGCACCCAGCTCGTTCACCACCTTCTGGGGGGAGATCACATTGCCAAGGGACTTGGACATTTTGCGGCCATCGGCATCCACGGTAAATCCGTGGGTGAGCACCTGCCTGTAGGGCGGCACCCCATTGATGGCCATAGAGGTTTTCAGTGACGACTGGAACCAGCCGCGGTGTTGGTCGGAGCCCTCCAGGTACAGATCCGCCGGGAAGCCCAGCTCCTCGCGACGGCGCAGCACCGCGTGGTGGGTGACACCGGAGTCAAACCAGACATCAAGTGTATCGGTAACCTTGGTGTAGAGCTCTGCCTCGTCGCCCAGCAGTTCTGCCGGTTCCAGATCGAACCAGGCATCCATCCCGCCTTTTTCCACCCGCTGGGCCACTTGCTCTATCAAGCGCGGGGTTTCCGGATGCAGCTCCTGGGTTTCCTTGTTCACAAACAGGGCAATGGGCGCGCCCCATGTGCGCTGGCGAGAGATACACCAATCGGGGCTGGAGTCGAGCATGGCGTCAATGCGGGCCTCGCCCCAGTCGGGGATCCACTGCACGTTCTTGACCGCTTCTTTGACACTGCCCAGCAGCTTGTTTTTGGTCATGCTCACAAACCACTGGGGAGTGGCTCGGAAGATAAGCGGGGTTTTGGTGCGCCAGCAGTGGGGATAGCTGTGCTTCAGTTTACCTTCGCACAGTAGCACACCCCTGTCTTTCAACACGGCTACCACTTTCTCGTCCACCTTGTAGACATGTTCGCCGGCAAACAGCTCCACGTCGGTACGGTAGATGCCGTGGTCATCCACATAATTGAGAGTTTCGATGCCATATTTCAGGCCCACCGCGAAGTCGTCGGCACCGTGGTCCGGTGCGGTGTGGACACAACCGGTACCCGCTTCGGTGGTGACGTGTTCACCCAGGATCAGCGGCAGCTGTTTGGCGTAGAACGGGTGGTTGACCTGCAAATGTTCCAGCGCCCTGCCCTGGCAGCGTCCCACCACCTCGGCACCTTCAATACCGGCGCGCTCCAGCACACTTTCATACAGGGCTTCAGCCATCACCAAACGGCGCTCACCGGCCTGCACCACAGCATAGGTCAAATCCGCGCTGAGGCACACCGCCTGGCTCGAGGGCAAGGTCCAAGGCGTGGTGGTCCAGATCACGACAGAAACGGGGCCGCTGCCTCCCAGATCCGGCACCGCCGCTTGCAGGGCCGTTTCATCGACCAGCGGATAACAGACGTCGATAGAAAAGGAGACCTTGTCCTGGTACTCCACTTCTGCTTCCGCCAGGGCAGAGCCGCCCACCACACTCCAGTAGACCGGCTTAAAACCTTTGTGCAGATGGCCGTTTTCCACTATTTTGCCGAGGGCGCGGATAATATCCGCCTCAAAGGCGTAATTCATGGTCAGGTAGGGGTTGTCCCAATCGCCGAAGACGCCCAGGCGGACAAAGTCTTTTTTCTGGCCTTCTACCTGGCGCGCCGCATAGTCTCGGCACTTCTGGCGAAACGTTTTAAAGTCCACCTTAGCACCGGCCTTGCCAATTTTCTTTTCCACATTGTGCTCAATCGGCAGACCGTGGCAGTCCCAGCCCGGCACATAGGGGGCATCAAAACCGCTCAGCGTCTTGGACTTGACGATAATGTCCTTAAGCACTTTGTTAACTGAATGACCGATATGAATATCGCCGTTGGCGTAGGGAGGGCCGTCGTGCAAAATAAACTTGTCACGACCGGCGCGGGCCTGGCGAATCTCGGCGTAGACGTCCTGCTTCTGCCAATTTTTCAGCATGCCCGGTTCACGCTGAGCCAGGTTCGCCTTCATGGAGAAATCCGTTTTTGGCAAGTTCAATGTCGATTTATAGTCAGTCATAGCGGCTTACGTGTTAAATGCCTTGTGTTAAATGCCTGGAAAAAGTGAGATATAGCACCTGTCTCCAGGCCTACCCCTGCTGGCGCCGGGCAAAAAAGGCCCGGGCATCCTCGATATCGCGCTGTAACTGCGCCTTGAGCAGCTCCAGCGACTCGAATTTGGTTTCTTCCCGAAGCTTGGTTTTGAACTCCACTTCGATAATCTGGCCGTAAATGTGCTCGTCAAAATCAAACAGATGCACTTCCAATATGGGCTTGGTCTCACCGCCCACGGTGGGACGTACCCCCACATTGGCCACCCCTTGTACCAGTCGCCCGTCCGCCAGACGGGACTCTACCGCAAACACCCCGTTTAGGGGAGAGCGATAGCGGCGCAACTGCACATTGGCAGTGGGCACGCCCAACTGACGCCCCAACTGCTGTCCATAGACTACGTGGCCAGTGATGGTGTAGGGCTTGCCGAGCAACTGAGCGACAAATTCAAAATGCCCCGCTTCCAGCTCGCGGCGGATGCGGGTGCTGCTGACTCGCTCGCCCTCTATTTCGTATGTGTGGGTATCGATGACGTCAAACCCGTGTGTCTTCCCGGCCTGCTTCAGCAGCTCGTAGTCGCCGCTGCGGTCACATCCAAAACGGAAGTCGTCGCCCACCACCAGGTATTTGACCCCGATACCGTCCACCAGAACCCGCTGGATAAACTCCCGGGCCGACAAACGGCGCAGGGAGCGGTTGAACTGCAGGCAAAACACCCGGTCGATACCTGCAGCAAACAGGGCTTTGGCTTTCTCTCGCAAACGCATCAGTCGCGCCGGCGCCTTCTCTCCGGAAAAGAACTCGTGGGGCTGTGGCTCAAACACCATCACCACCGACGGCAATCCCAGCGCTTTGGCCTTGTTGATAACCTGCCGTAAAATGGCCTGGTGCCCCAGGTGTACACCATCAAAGGAGCCTATGGTCGCAACGCTGCCCCGGTGCCGAGGCCGCAAATTGTGCAACCCTCGGATAAACTCTTTGCCCGCTGGCAAGCCGGCTGCGGCACTCGGAGGCAAGGGCTGGCGGCCCGTTGAATGGTCTGGCGGAGTCACGTTGGCAGCTCAAATTCTCTATCTGGTTGGGACTGTCCGAGCGCGAGCGGCTTTACCCACATCCCACAGACCTCAAATCCTTGAAAGCAAGGGCCGCAGTATACCTTAAGGTGGGGGGCAAGGAAAAACAGACACAGGGCGGAAATGGAGGCAATTGGCAGAATTATCCGCTCAATTGCCCCCCCCGATAGCGCTTGCCGGTTAGAGAATATCCAGTAGCTCGACGTCAAATACCAGGGTCTGGTAGGGCCCAATGGCACCACCGGCGCCGCGTTCGCCGTAAGCCAGGTTATAGGGAATGGTGAGGCGCCACTTGGAGCCTACCGGCATCATCTGCAGGGCCTCGGTCCAGCCGGCGATCACACCGTTGACCGGAAACTCGGCCGGCTGGCCGCGATCGTAGGAGCTGTCGAACACAGTGCCATCGATCAGGGTGCCGTGGTAGTGGGTACGCACAGTGGCGCTGGCGGTGGGTTTCTCGCCGTCGCCGGCCACCAGGATCTCGTACTGCAGCCCGGATTCGGTCACGGTGACACCTTCCCGCTTGGCGTTTTCCGCCAGGAACTTCTCCCCTTCGCCCGCCTTGCTCTTGGCCTCTTCCGCCTGCGTGGCCTGCATTTTCTCACGGATCACCGCAAAGGCCTCCTCCATGGCGCTGGCCTCGACGGGACTGGCGACACCGGTCAGAGCATCCACCACACCGGCGGCCACCGCCTCCGGATCCACACCCTCAAAGGGGTTGCTGGCCAATTGATCGCCCATTTGACGACCGATGCCATAACTGACGCGCTGCTCTACCGTTGTGTATTTCTCGGACATATTGCTCACTTGTGCGGGAGTTAAAAGCGAGCAGTGTACCACACTGACTGCACCGCTAGGCAAAAGAGGGGTTTTTTATACTCGGTGAGGTGCCAGGCGCGGATTCTGGATCTGGCGCCCCAGAATTTCAATGCTGCCCAAGTAGCGCTCGTCACCGGTGGAGGAGAATTCAAACTGAAACAGTCGCCAGAGCCGCATTTGCCCCCGTGCATCGCGCTTTAACCACAGCCGTTTGAGTACCACACTGTCATCCAGCAGCTGCACACCCATTTTGCTGCAATAGGCCTGCACCGCCGACAGCACAAGCTCTTTAACCCGCTGGGCATTGATCCAGTACAGGCATACCAGCACCACCCCAAACAGCAACATCAATTCACTGAGCCTAAACATATTGCCCTTTGATAAAAGCGCCCCTCGATGGCGACGCTCAGCCAGTGAGCTCTACGCCGGTCAAAATACTCAACCAGGCACGTGCGGAGTGACTCTCGTGCATGCCCGCTGCCACCTCCTTTTGCAGGTCCACCGCCCCCATCGCCATATCGATAGCGGCAGTATGGTAGATCGCCTGGGGATGTGCGGCCTTGCTATCGGCTTCAGCCCGGGTCTGAAACGCTGCCACTATACGATCGATATCCGAGCGGGTTATCTGGTGGTCTTTTAAAACCTTTTCATAACTCATGGCGGTTCCCGGCGCTTTTTAGGGGGCTGCCCTGTCTCCCAAACAGCCCTATTTGAAGGAAGTTGCTAGAAAAAGTGCCGGTATTGTCGCCGGAACCGGCACAAACATTCAACCCGGACGCCGTCGCCGACAGGCGTCGAGCGCCTCTTGCATGGCAGTGGCACCCAGTGAACGAGCCAGCGCGACATTGCGCTCGGGTATCTGTTCAGGCGCCTCATAGGACGCCAGGGCCTTGGCCATGCTGGCCTCGCGGATCAGGTGCAACATGGGGTAAGGCGAGCGGTTGGTGTAGTTGCTGGCATCTGCCTTGTCGACGCCCTCGAACTGGTAATCGGGGTGGAAATGGGCCAGTTGATAGACCCCCTCATACCCCAGCTGCTCCAACAGCTGGTTGGCCAGATCCACCAGGTCCAGAAAGTCTTCAAAGGCTTCGTACCCGCGGGGGCAGACCAAGAGGGTGGTTTCAATCCCGGCTTCCCGATCCAGCAATGCACATTCATCGGCCAACGCCTGGAGACCGACTGCCGGCAGCGGCTGCTCGACGACCTGATAGCGCAGACGTTGGCTTTCCACCTCCCTTCGCGCGAAGGGGCAAAAGTTGTGCTTGACCACCACTGATTCCACCCAGGCCTGGGTGTGTGCTACCACCGCGTCCCGATCAGACACATTAATCATCGCGCCACCTGTCATCACGGCGAGGCTCCCAATCATTGCCCATATGGGGCAGATAGCGCACCCAGTCGGGGCGATGGGGGATAAACACCTCTTCGATGGCCCTGAGACACTCTTCATCCTCCAGACCGATGAGGTATTTGGGATCAAAGCCGTCAATGCGGCACCAGATCAGCGCCAGAGAGGCGGCCACTTCTACCAGCAGGTCGCAGGGGCCATCCTGGGACAGCAACAGCTCCTTGAGCGCGTTGGCAATGGCCTCATCGTCACTCTCTCCCAGGACCGCTGCGGCCTCCAGACGCTCATTGAGGTCGTAATCATCGGACATAACAATGTCCAAATTGCTCTCTGTCCACTCATCCACGGTCTGTTTTTCCTCCCCTTCTGGAGCTGTGCCGCCGATACAGGGCGTTGGAGCCCGGCACGGCCCCAGCCGACCATCAGACAACATTTAACCAGGGACCATTCTACCGAATTTTGGCTAAAACAGTCTGGTGAATTCATGTACAATGCGCGACCTTTGTCAGCCAGTCATTAACAATTTTATGGATATAGCGAAATTCTACTCCGAACAAAACGGTAAAATCAGCTTTACCCGCCAGCAAGCCAGTGATTTTGCCAAGCAGGTCGCCAACGACTTCAATCCGATCCACGATACAGACGCCAAGCGTTTTTGCGTGCCCGGAGACCTGCTCTTTTCCGTCGCTCTGTCCAAGATTGGCCTGAGTCGACGCATGCAGGTCACTTTTGCGGATATGGTGACCGAAGGCATCGACTTGACCTTTCCCCAGACAGTGGAAGGCAGCGATGGCGATCAGACCTCCAGCGTTGACGATGACAACGGCAAAACTTACCTCAGGATTGAGCGCTCCGGGGAGACCACCCACGAGGCTCAGTTAATCCAGGACTTGACCCAGCGCTACGTGGAGTTTTCCGGCCAGACATTTCCCCATATTCTGGTGCCCCTGTGGCAGCAGCACAATGTGATGATCAACCCGGCCCGCCCACTGGTGATCTACGAATCCATGAGCATCGATTTGGACAACCTCAACGTTGAAGCTCCCGAGCTGGAAGTGACTGAAACCGCCCTGGACGTCAAGGGCAAGCGCGGCAACGTCACCCTGGCATTCTGCCTGCGCGCCAACGGCCAGGTTGTGGGCCGCGGCGAGAAGAAAATGGTACTGAGCGGCCTGCGGGCGTTTGATCAGACCGCCGTGGATGGCGTGGTTGAATATTACAACGACCGCAAGCAGCAATTAGCCTAAAGCACCTCCCTCCTCTTCAAATGCGCTTGCAGCCGCTACGCTCGGCGGCTGCTCCCCCCACTGAAGCGTCTACACGCAATCTCACTGCCTGTTCCATTCCTGCTCAATGGGTGTGCATTAACACGTTTCCGCTCTTTGGCGCTGCATTTTACCGTTCACTGGGATTGAGGTTTGACTGAAAAAAGAGGTTGACATCGCCCTCATTCAAAACTACTGTATATAAAAACAGTATCCACAGGAGATCAGGCCATGGGAGTCATTGCGGTATGGAAGTGCGACCGGGACGGTGCCATGTTTGACAACAAAAAAGACGCCGAAGAACACGACAAGATGCTGGAGCTGGCAGCCAATATCACCAGCTTGATTGAGCAGCATATCGAAGGCATCGATGAACAGCAAAGTGAAGAGATTGGCCTGTTGCTGGCCAGGCGCCGCGACAACCTGGCCAAGGCCTGTAAGGGTAAGCCGGAGTTATTGTTGGAAGAGGCTTCAACCGACAACAACGTAACTCCTATCGCTGCCAAAAAGTAACTGATCCATTTTTCGTGCAAGCCTTACAGCACTGGGCCATTCCACTTGCCAATGCTGTGAGACCATCCTGAGCTTCGCCGCCTGCCTGATCTCCCCACGATCAGTTAGAGCGGCGTTTTTTTCTTATTTTCTTTGACTGGTTTGTGCCAGGAGCGGACACTGCCAATGGCGCCTCTTCGAGCGGCACAATGCCCAATGGTGGCCTGACCTGGCGCGGCACGGTCGGGGTCGCACGGTCGGGGTCGGGGTGCTTGAAATTTGGACAGGCAAAGCCTGGCCGAATTTCAAGCACCCCGACCCCTTAGGATGGTCCGATACCTGTAAAGAACAAAGATCGGAGTAAACCGGTACGGGTGCCATCGCCGGGGGGAGTGGAACCTCTCGAGGGGGTCAGAGTGCCCAAATTTGGACCAGAAAAAGCCTGGTCAAAATTTAGGGCACTCCGACCCCGCACCGTGCCGCTCCAGGTCAGGCCACAACTTGGCGCCGTGCCGCTTGTAGAGGCGCCATTGGCAGTGTCCGCTCCTGGCACAATCCACCCGCCACAATTCATCACAATTGACCACCATATTGCCCTGATTGCGCCCCGGCTCCGCCCGTTTTCTTTTGTTTAATAACACTCAAGCCAGGGGATGTTCCCCAGCCACATAACAACAGCACCTCACAAAAGGAATCGCACCATGAAAAAAGCCATCGCCATCACCAGCCTGCTCTGTGCCACCGCCGCCACGCCCCACAGCCACGCCCTCAGCACTGAAGCCAAACAAAGCACCTCCTTTTTTGCCTCCGCCCTCACCGGTGCCGCCGCGGCCGGACCAGTGGGTTTTATCGTCGGAGCCCTCAGCGGCGCCTACATAGGGGAACAAATCAAAAAGGCCGACACCATGACCATCACCGAACAAAAACTCGCCGACAGCCAGGCCCAGATTGCCGAGCTGCAACGCCAACTGCTGGCCGCCAATCAACACGTCAGGAAAATGGAACAACTCGCCCTTGATAGTCTGCAATTCCAGGTGCTATTCCACACCGGCAAAGATTCACTGACACCGCGGGGCGTGGAACGCCTGCAGGCGCTCGCCAACTTCCTTAACCAAAACCCGCAACTGCATATCCGCCTCGACGGACATGCGGACCCCCGCGGCACCGATGAATACAACAATGTGCTCGCCGATTATCGCGCCCGCAACGTTGCTCAACAATTAATCGAAGCGGGCGTGGATTCCAGCCGCATCGAACGTTATTCCCACGGCGCCGATCAATCCACCGCCCCCCAGGGTAATGCCGAAGCCTACGCCATGGAGCGTCGTGTCAACATCGAAGTCTACAATCCCCAGCAGGCCCCGGCGGTTAGCCAACTGCACTAACCGCCAGGCGGCGAACAGCCATTAAAGCACTCCTTAGACTGCGACCCCCTTAGCCCGGCACCAACGCCGGGCTCTTTTTATGTTCAGGAAGAACGGTATGCCGCGGGCGCAGGGACACCCAAAGCGCTTCGCGGGGTGGACTCCGCGCAGGAGCGGCGAGGTTCAGGAAGAACTGGCGGGTGACACCAGCCCCGGGAACTCTTAAAGTGCGTACAGGTCCCTGAAATTGACACCCCATTACAAAGGAAAATAACAGTTTATGGCCCGCCATATTGCCATCGTGGAAGACGAACAGGCGATCGCCGACAACTACCGCGACGCCTTCCAGCGCCAGGGCTACCGGGTTTCCCTCTACTGTAACCGCCCCCAAGCGATGATCGCCTTTCAGCAACAGCTGCCGGATTTGGCGGTTATCGATATCGGCTTGGGTGACGATGTGGAAGGTGGATTTGAACTGTGTCGCGATCTCCGCAGCCTGGCGCCGGAGTTACCCATTGTGTTTTTAACCGCCCGCGACAGCGAACTGGATGTGATCTCCGGCCTGCGTCTGGGGGCCGACGACTATCTCACCAAAGATATCAGCCTGCCCCATATGATGGCGCGCATTGTAGCCCTGTTCCGGCGTATCGACGCCTTGCGTCAGCCCGGCAGCGCGGAAGAAATTGTCGAGCGGGGATCGCTGTCTCTCAACCTGGCACGCATGTCCACCTTCTGGCAGCAGCAGCCGGTAGATTTGACGGTGACGGAATTTTGGATTGTGCACGCACTCGCAAAACACCCCGGGCACGTGAAAAATCGGCAACAGCTGATGGATGCCGCCAATGTGGTGCTGGATGACAATACCATCACCTCCCACATCAAGCGGATCCGCAAAAAGTTTACCGCCGCGGATCCGAGTTTTGGCTGTATTCAAACCGCCTACGGCATGGGTTACCGCTGGAACAGCGAAGCGTCAACTTCCACGCCATGAAGTTACGCCAACAGCTGCTACTGATCAGTTTGCTTACTCTGAGCCTGCCGTGGGCGGGCTGCCAGTATATTCAGGAGATGGAATCTGCCCTGCAGCAGGGGCAGGCCGCTGCTCTGGCCGCCAGTGCCCAGGCGGTAGCCGCCAGGATCAACAGTCAGCCGACACTGATGCCGGCACACCAACCGAACATTCCGGCGGCACGGGAGCTTTACGCGCACCCGCTGCCTGCGGGCGCGATTGTGGACGGCTACAGCGATGATTGGCGCGGGTTAGAGATTGCCGCCCACCCCCTGCCTGTTATTGCACTAAACCGGGGGGCATCACAGGATGCATCAACAGCCTCCGGGGAGCGCGACCCTTTTTCCGCACAAGTGCGCGCTGGCAGCCACGGCAAATACCTCTATCTGTTTATCGACGTCAGCGATGCCGCGATCAGTTATCACCACCCTGGCAAAGCGGCACTGGCCAGCGGCGACCATTTGATCCTGGCCCGGGGACGATCCGGGCAGTCCCCCTTGGAATATACCTTGAGCACCAGCGCTCCCGGCTCAGTTAATGCCCTGCGCCATCGCTCGGACGGGCGCCTACAGCAAGATCACCAAATCAAGGGCTTTTGGCGTGAACGCAGCGGGGGCTACCAGGTAGAATTGGTGCTGCCCCTGGCCTACGCTCAGGACGGCTTTGGGCTGGCAGTGATTAACAAAGCGATTGCTCAAGCGCCGGTTCAGGTGGTTGGCAATTGGAGACCGAGCAGCCTTCAACACGCCACAGCCCCGTCAGCCGTGGAGAAGCCCGGCAGGCTGGTAAGCCCCCTCTCCCATCTCAATCGGGAAATTGCGGTTTTCGCCCGACCGGGTCTGCGGCTGCGGGTGGTGGATCATCACGGCTGGCAACTGGCCAGTGCCGGCTCTACTGCCTCGCCATCCACGTCGCTCTATCCATTATCGGACAGCTCTACTCATAACCTTGTCGACACCTCCCAAGCTGCTGACCAGACGCACTGGCTATTGCCCTATATCTACCGCCTGGTCCTGAAGAGCTCCACCCTGCCACAACTGACCAATCGGGAGGCCAGCGGTCGGATCTTTGCGCCGGAGGTACAGGCAGCTTTGGGCGGGACGGCCGACAACCGCTGGTACCAGCTGGAACAACGCCAATTAAGTAGTGCCGCTACCCCCATCCTGGGCGCCGACCAAGGCATTCTCGGCGCCGTGATTGCCGAGCAATCCAGCGACGCGCTGTTGGCGCTCACCAACAGCGCCTTCTCCCGCCTGGTGCTGCTCAGCATGGGGGCCGCCCTATTGGCGGCACTCTCACTGTTGGGTTATGCCAGTTGGCTCTCCTGGCGGGTACGGCGCCTGAACCGGGCTGCCGAGCTGGCTGTCAGTCAAGACGGCCAGATTTTGCTCAACTCACCCCCACACCAGTCCGACCACCAGCACTGGCCCTCCCTACAGGCGAGGGATGAAATCGGCGATCTTTCCCGCGGTTACCGGGAGTCGTTGCTGCGCTTACAGGCCTATACCGACTATCTAAAAACCCTGGCCGACAAACTGTCCCACGAGCTGCGCACACCGCTGGCGGTGGTACGGAGTTCGCTGGACAATCTGGAACACGAATCCCTGACAGAGCAGGCGTTGATTTACACCGACCGCGCCAGGTCCGGCACCGAACGCCTCAGCAAGCTGTTGACCGCCATGAGCGAAGCCAGCCGGGTGGAAGCCAGCATTCAACGCGCTGAAAAGGAACAGTTTCCCCTGGATGAACTGGTGCGCAATATGGTCGCCAGTTACAGGGACATCTATCCAAACTCCCAGATACTGCTTCAGGCTACCCCCAATCAGCAGGGTAACTACCAGTATCTGGGTTCACCGGACCTGCTTGCCCAATGCCTGGATAAACTGGTGGATAACGCCGTTGATTATTGCCCCGACAAGGGAGAAATTCGCATTTTTCTTGAACCCCGGGGCGACAACTGGCAGCTGCGTATAGAAAACCAGGGGCCGCTATTGCCGGAAAACATGCGCGAACAGCTATTCGACTCCCTGGTCTCCTTGCGCGAAGGTGAGCAAAAAGCCCGGGGGAACAGAACCCACATGGGGTTGGGGCTGTTTATCGTGCGCCTGGTGGCACTTTTCCACGGCGGATCAGTAAGCGCCAACAACCTGGCCGATGGCAGTGGGGTGGCCTTCACTGTGGTGTTGACAAACAGTCCCAAAACGGCATAATACCGCGTCCTTGATTTAGACCCATATTTATCCCTATTAAAGGAGCAACACGGTGGCCAATTCACCTCAAGCTAAAAAACGTGCTCGTCAAAACGAGAAGGCTCGTCAGCACAATGCCAGCCTGCGCTCCATGGTGCGCACCTACATCAAGAAAGTGATTGCGGCCATCGAAGCAGGTAACTTTGAAGACGCCAAAGCAGCCTACGCTGCCGCCGTACCGGTCATCGACCGCATGGCCGATAAAGGCATCATTCACAAAAACAAGGCCGCTCGCCACAAGAGCCGCCTGAACGCCCAGGTTAAAGCCCTCGCCGCTTAATTCGCGAGCGCTTAAATCAAGGCCCCTGAAAAAACCGGAGCACTTAGCGGTGCGCCGGTTTTTTTATATAAGCTGCGCCGGTTTTTGCCACAGCCCCCGCTATTTAGCGCTTTCAAACTGCCATTGAACACCAATAGAGGGCACCAGTGGCAACAGCAGCTCGTCTTCTGCCAACAGATCGTACCCCCCTGCCTCTGCCTCCGTTAAACTGTACTCAACCGCCCCCACATTGTCCCTGTTGAACACATTTGTCAGCTCCACATAGAAGGTCAACGACTGGTCGCTCCAGTCCCAGCGGCGGCTGGCTCGCAGATCCACGGACAGGAAAGCCGGCAAATGATCCCGATTGCGCCGGTAGCTCAGTGGCTCCAGTGTGTCGACATGATTGGGCAACTCTGTGGTTTGCCAACCTGAGTGCCAGCGCAAAGCGCCACTGAAAGCCCAGTTGTCCAGGTTCCAGATCCAGCCTCCAGCCAGGGTTCGAGCCTGATCCCAGGTTCGTGGCTGCCATTCGCCATTGATCCGATCATCGGCCGATGCCTGGGTATAACTGAGCCAGAGATTAAGTGCCTTATCGGGATTGTAACTGAGCGTTGCCTCAAAGCCGCTTGCCCGGGCCTTGTCGGGAGCAACTTCGATGCGATCGGACGATAATTCCGGCATCAGGACCAGGGCGTTGACCAGGTTCTCAAATCGCCGTTTGGGGTTGCGCACATCCTTGTAGAACGCTTCCAGACGCAGCTTAAGCCCGGTATCTCCCACTCCCTGATCCAGCCCCAGAACATAGGCATTGGTGTACTGCGCGCTCTGATAACCTGTAACACCATCGGCCACCTGCAATTCGTGAATATATTCCGGTTGGTAAAAGCGGCCGAGGGAGGCCCGCACATGAGTTTGCGGGCCCAAGGTAAACCGTGCGCTGAGCCGCGGACTGAACTGGTCGTGGAATTTACGCTCCCCGTCCTGCACGCCCCGGCCAATCGTGCCACCCGCCACCTCACTCTGGTAATCCTGAAAGTCCCAGCGCAAACCCGTTTCCAGTAACAACCAGGGTTGCGGTTCAAATAACAACGAGCCATAGAGACCACCACTAAAGCCCTGGGGAGTCAGGCGGGTGTGATGCTCAACCACCGCAGGCACTTCCAGCAACCGGGCCAAATCCCCCCGTTGCACATCCACATCGGCGCGATAGCTGCCCTCCTGATAGTTCAGCCGCCCTCCGAAATCCGCTTTGATGCCATAGCTTAATGTACGGTATTGCTGGTGACTTAAACTCCAGATCTTGAACCAGCGTGAGTCCAGAAAGTGACTGTCACCCTCTTCCGACTCCGCCACAAATCCATCCCGCTGGTGGCGGATGGAGCCGACCGACAGTGAGCTGATCGCGTAATCCTGCTCCCCGATCTGCTGATGCAACTGCAACCAGCCGTAGGCATTGCGATAACTGGAATGGGTCAATTCTCCAGCGACTTCCCCCTCTTCAGTCTCCAGGTCCATCAACTCCACGTCGTCGTTATACACCAACGCACCGGCCCGCAGTTCCAGGTCGCTATTGAGCTGCCAGGACAACTGCCCGAACCCATCGGAATAGGAGGGTTCACCCAGCGTTGGATTTACCTTGTCGGTGACCACGTCCAGATTGCCGCGGCGGCCTGACAACACCCAGTTCCCCCGCCCCTCGGCAAACACACCGTAGCCCGCCGCCGCAGTGGTCAGAAAACTGAGCAAGACCTCACCGCCCAGCCGCGGCAAATCTTCCACCGGCGCGATATCAATCACTCCGCTCATTTTATCCCCGTATTTGGCCGGGAAACCGCCGGTATACACATCAATGGACTTGATCAGGCGCGGATTCAAACCAGAAAACACACTCTGAAAATCCTTCATATGAAAGGGCTCGAGCAACTCCACATGGTTAAACAGCACCAGCGTTTCATCCCGCAAACCGCCGCGAATATAGGGTTGGGCCGACAGGCCACTGGAAGCAGTGCCAGGCAAGTGGCTGGTGGCTCGCAGGGCGTCGTCCCCCAGCTCCGGTACAGCGATCAACTCATCTGCATCGAACTGGTGGCGCGACAAGCGAGCCGACTTTTTAAGGGCATAACGGCTACCCGTGACCACCACCTCTTCGATAGTGGCGAGGGGATTCAGGGGGATCACCCAATCGTCCGCCTCAAGCGCAGGTGGGCGCGGTACGAGCTGCTGCTCCACGTAACCACTGTGTGATATCAACAGGTGGCTGTCTTCGACTGGAATGATGATCTCGAATCGCCCAGCGGCATCGGTATAGACACTGTGGCCATCAACGCTAATACGCACATCCCGAAGTGGCTGTTGGGTACCGGCATCGGTGATCACCCCACTTAGCCTTCGCCCTTTAAGGGGTATGCGCACTATCAACCAGTGATTGTCTCCCTTGCTGGACCTGAGGGTTAAACCCAATCGCTGCAGCCCCAGGCGCAGCCGCTCCACTGGCGCCACCGCGGGAGGCTCCCATTGGAAGCGCGCCCCCTTTTTCACCAGATCACTGCTGTAGATAAACCGATAGCCTTCGGCCTCATACCGGTGAAGCACCTCTGCCACAGGCATCTGGGAAAAAGTGAGGTGCTCAAGCACTTCACTGGCCGCCGACACCCCTCCCCAAAGACTGACTGCCAGCCCCACTAACCAACGCACAACAACCGCCGCCGTCCAACAGCGGCAACCGACTGCCCCTTCCATTACACGGGAAAAGACCACGATTTTCGCCTTACTCATTAACGTTTAAAACTGACCACCAGCTGGTGGGCTAGGCCTGACTGGGACACAAACTGGGTTGTGGCCAACACGGCTTGTATCGCTTCCCGCGGCGCCATCCCGGTGATCCTGCCATGCAAACGGGTCTGCTTGGCCGCCAGTTCCACTGCCTGGCTCGCAAAATGGAGTTCAAGCCCTTCCTCGCGACAAGCCCAGCGCAGAAACTCGTACAGTGAACTGGCATTCAAATCGAAATCGGTGTTTGCCTGATGAATCCAGTTCCAACGCAAATCCGTGGTGGTTATGGGCTCCCGCTTCACCCGCTGTTTGTCATCGACGTGGAGCATTTCTCCCATGCCGTTATGAGCCTTTGCCGAGACAGTCTTCCGCTCGCCCAGAGACACGTTGACCAGCCCTTCACGCACAACCACTGACACACCTCCGTCAATCAGAGCCACGGTGAACTGGGTTCCCACATCAATCACGGAGGCAAAGGGTGTAACTATATTGACCTGCGAATCCCGATCCGGTGAATCAACATAAATGCGCCCTTGGTGTAGCCAGAGGTGGCCGTTGTTTTGCAGGGTCACACTGGTACTGCGATCCAGTCGCAAACTGGCTCCCTGATCAAGCGCTATCTTCAGATAACCATCGTCGGCGGTTTGTGCCAGCGTTCCAATAGGGATGGAATCCCCGACGTGGTACCTCTGCGATTCGGGCCCTCCCCCCTCTGCCGGCTGCAAGACAGAATAGCCGCCACTGGCGTAGGCCAGCTGTCCAACCGGTGTCGGCGCCGGTGACCACAGCAGCCCCCACCCCGCCAACACCAATAGCAGGCTGGCAGCGATAGCCCAAGGCCAACGATAGAGGCCTATACGCCCCCGATCCAGTGCAGCGGGCGCCGCGTGGACCGCATGTTGCTGCCACGCGTTCAGCACACTGGCGTGCACACGAGCACGCACTTCGGCCGGCGGCTCCTGTCGGCGTCCCGCTAAAACCATCAGTTTACGAATATCGCTGTCGGCGCCCACACCATTGGTGTTGACTGCAGATGCACCGCCCCTAAGTGTCTCTTTTCTATCCGTCATAAGCTGCACCTCCAATTTCCTGCTGGAGATCCTTGAACCCCCGGCGAAACGCGACCCGCGCCCGGGCAAGTAACGACTGCACCGCAATCACACCAGTCCCCAGTTGTGCGGCAATCTCTTTCACGGTCATCCCTTCCAGGTACATATATTCCAGCGCGCGACTGTAATTGTCCGGCAAGTAGTCCAGGGTCAACTGCACCAGTTTCTCCATCGCCAGACGCTCCGCCTCGTCCACCGCAGCCGGGGCATAAAGGCTTTCCAGCGCGGCGCGGATATTGGGAGCATCGTCCAGACTGACACACATTTCCACTTTGCGCCCCTGTCGCTGGTACCAGTTACTGATCTCGTGGCGGCAGATCTGGCACAACCAGGAAAACAGGGCGGCTTCACCGCGAAAACTTTCCAGGCTGCGAACCGCCTTGATCATCGTTTCCTGCACAATGTCTTCGCAGGCTTCGGGGGAGGATATGCGTGCGGCACAAAAACGATACAAACGGCTGAAATAGGTTTCAAAAAACTGCTCAAAGGCCAGACGCTCCTGCTTGAGCACCCGCTGAACCAGTTGCAAATCACCGTTTTGTACCATGGTGAAACCTATGGGATGGGCGGCTGTATTGACACGCCACTGCTCGGCTTTTTAACCCGGCCTGGCCAGGAGAGGCGCCCTGCCCTTTGCGGAAAAACGCCCTCTGAGAATAAGACCCTCCAAAATCAAAAAATCAATCGCTGTTACCTGGTTGATCTCCCCTTCTAGCGGTAGGACACCGACATGTGCCAATAGAAGACACTGAAAGAGTACTAGTTGTGATGCTTTTTACTGCCCGACCGCAACTGGGATGAGCGTCGCATATAGGGTGCCATAATGCCTTGCGCTACCGTCGCCGGCACATCCGCATAGTGATCGAACTCCATGGAGAACTGCCCCCGCCCCTGGGTGGCTGAACGCAATTCAGTGGCATAACCAAACATCTCGGCAATGGGGGCCAAGGCGTGAATCTGCTCAGTGCCATCGTGCAACAGTGTGGTGCCGGTCACATCACAGCGACGACTGGCCAACTGCCCCAGCACGTCGCCCATATACTCTTTGGGCAGTGAAATTTCCAGTTTAAAAACCGGCTCCAACAGTTTCGGCCCCGCCGCCATCACGGCCTGTTTAAAACCCATCATGGCCGCAGTTTTAAACGCCAACTCACTGGAATCCACACTGTGGTGGGAGCCGTCCAGCAGTGTCACCTCCAGGTCGGTAATACGATTGCCGCCGATAAGGCCGTGCTGGGTCGCCTCGCGAATACCCTTTTCCACCGCCCCTAAGAATTCCCGGGGTATCGCCCCGCCAGCCACCTTGTTGACAATGTGAATGCCACTGCCGCGTTCCGCCGGGGCCACCGATAATACGACATGGCCGTACTGCCCGTGTCCGCCGCTCTGACGCACGAACCTGCCCTCTATACGATCGGCCGTTTTGGAAACTGTTTCCGCGTAACTGACACGGGGTTTGCCTACCCGCACCCGGACACTGTGCTCCTGCTCCAGACGATTGACCAGCACCTCCAAGTGCAACTCTCCCATACCCGACAAAATCGTCTGGCCACTGTCCTTGTCGGTGCGCACTTTAAAGGTGGGATCCTCTTCGGCCAACTGTTGCAGCGCCACACTGATGGTATCGCGATCCTTGATCGATACCGGCTCCACCGCGAGATTGATCACCGGCTCAGGGAAGGTAATATTTTCCAACAGCACCGGGTGATAACGATTGCACAGCGTATCACCGGTCACACACTCTTTGAGACTCAGGATTGCGTCTATCTCGCCGGCGTATACAGCGTCGATACTCTCGCGGCTGTTGGCGAATACCCGCACAATGCGACCGATGCGCTGAGAATTACCGGTACGCGGATTATAGATTTGCTGGCCACTGTGCAGCTGCCCGGAATAAACGCGCACATAGGCCATTTTGCCGGCATAGGGGTCGGCCACCACCTTGAATACCAGTGCTGCCAGAGGTGCCTCGGCATCCGGCGGACAAACGATCTCCTGTGCCGAGGTGTTGTGCTGGGTGCCTGGCTTTAGGCCTTTGACCGGCTTGCTATCCAGCGGCGATCCGAGATAGTCAACCGTCGCATCCAACAGCGGTTGTATACCCTGGTTGTGCAGTGCCGCCCCGCATAACACCGGAAACAGTTGCATGTTCAACGTGGCCCGGCGCAGTGCCGCCTTCAACTGGTCGGAGTCTACATCCCCCTTGTCCAGATAAGCCTCCAGAATCCCATCATCGTATTCCGCCACCTTTTCAATCAGGGTTTCCCGTGCCCTCACAGCACTTTGCCGATAGGCGTCCGGTATGGGGCCCCGCTGCAATTCAGCGCCCTTGACATCCTGCCACCGCACCACCTCCATAGCGATTAGATCGATCACCCCCTCGAACAGGCGCTCTTCCCCCAGGGGCAGCTGTACGGCGGCAGCATCTGCCCCAAGCTTTAGGCGCATACTGGCCAGGCAGTGTAAAAAATCCGCCCCCACACGATCCATCTTGTTCACAAAACAGATACGGGGTACGCGAAAGTGGTTCGCCTGACGCCAAACAGTTTCACTCTGGGGTTCTACCCCCTGCACTGCATCGAATATCACCACGCCACCGTCCAGTACACGCAGGGCCCGCTGCACTTCTGCGGTAAAGTCGATATGCCCCGGGGTGTCGATAATATTGATCTGGTGATCGCGCCAGATGGCGGTAACCGCGGCAGACACGATGGTAATGCCCCGCTGCCGCTCCTGGGGCATCCAGTCGGTGACAGTATTGCCGCTGTCCACTGAACCCATCTGGTGGGTGACACCAGTGTAGTAAAGCATGCGTTCAGTGACCGTGGTCTTGCCCGCATCGATATGCGCAATCAAACCGATATTGCGCAACTGCTCAATGGGATAGTGGGAGACATCCATAACAAAACCTGCTTCCCGAAGCACACTGCAGCCCCTGTCTCACGCCACAGGCATCTTCTAACCAAGCAATTGGCGTCGCAGCCCCATTTGGCTGGCACCGCTGGAAAACGTCACTACAATTATAGATGCAGTTAAGGACTTTCTGTTCCTATATGTTGCGTCGAGAGGGAGTATATCCATTTCACTACGACTTCTTCGTCCTACACCACGCATTACCCTGCCTTCACGGATTCTTGGCAGCGTGCACATATCTGCAACAAACAATCTCTACTTACAAACAAAAGGAATGAGCAATTCCTTTTTTATACCGGAGGCTAATTATGTCGGAAATCGCCAACCACAGTCTGTTTAATGACTTCCCGGATAGCCGGGAGATCATTCACCAGCTGAAACAGAGTGATCCGGAATTCGCGCGCAAAGCGGCCGAATATCACGAACTGGACCACCAAGTGCGCGGTCTGGAAATGCGATCAATACCGACCACGGATGAAGTGTTTGAAAGCCTGAAAAGGCAGCGTATGTATTTGAAGGACGAGCTCTACGCGATGATCAAACGCGAGGAGGACAAGATGCACTGACAGGAAGTTGTTATGACAGTCGCTAGGTTAATAGCGATTAACCTAGCGACTATTGGTCAACAACCAACCCGATGTAATCCGCCCTCTCCCGCAAGGACGTCGAGATTTCTTACAACGCCTTACTCACCAGCTCCCACCATATCTTTTATGATATTGAATTATAAGTAATTTGTTTATTAGGCATGATTTATGCACATCCGAGAAAAAGAACGGATGTAATTAAATTGCCTCAACACATGAACGTCTCATTCGTGTCGAATCCTTCCCCAGTGCTATTGGACGACGGGGGGCAGCCCTACGGCCCCATCAGGACAAATTTTTTCCCACACCCTCAAGTCACCTTGGCCAGCTGCCTGGACCCAAACAGGTATAAGATCTCGCTTCTGGATCTGCGGACCATTTCTGACCCAACCTCCTGGCAATCCGAGATTGGGCAACCCTACGCCCGCCCGATCCATTACGGTGAAATCAACCTGCGCCGCCACCTTGTGGGCAACTATAAAGAGCGTATAGAGGCCTCTGATCCCGATGTAGACATTTACGTCTTATCCGCAAACTTTACCTGTGAAGCCGGCTCCATAAAGCAAACCATACAACAATTAAAAAAACACAATCCCGGCGCTTGCATCCTCGTTGGTGGCAGAGATGCAGCAGCGCTGGAAAGGCATCAGTTTTACTTAGACGCTGGCGCCGACTACATTGGCATCGGTGACGCTGACCTCAGTTTGCCTAGGTTCCTTGACAACTGGGCCCAGGGCAACTTGGCCCCTTACCGAGATAAAATTATTGGGCCCATTTCAGTCCCCCATACCGACATGCCCTATGTCGACCTCAATTTCATCAATTCGATTAAACATCGATTCACAGAAAGTGGGGGCGGGAGTTTCCTGGATTCCCTGGCGGCCAAAGGTTTTGCCGCCTATATTGAAACCTCCCGTGGTTGCCCACGCGAGTGTCCCTTTTGCTGTGAAGCACGATCCGCCAAAACTAACATCCCCATAGACAGGGTTATTGAACAAATTGATCATTTTATCTCTGTGGGTGTTGGCACCTTCATGTTCAGTGATGACAACTTACTGGCGAGAAATACCGATGACTTAAGGGTGGTGTTCGATTACCTCAGAGAAAAAAACGTGGGCTGGGAATTCCCCGTTGGGGTAGAGGTTAACTTATTGACCGACAGGCATAAACAACTGAAGTACGACTTAATCGATTCCCTGTTTTGGAACAACGGCAACCGCGATGATTTTGCCGGCTTGCACCGGCTGTTGTTTCCGATGGAGGATTCATTGTTAAGGTGCTCACAATTAAGGAAGCTTAAAAAACACTCACAGGAATTGGTTTTAGAAGAGCTGATAAGGCGACAAGTGCCTTTCATCAACATAACCATCATGATAGGAGACCCACACGAGCAACCGGAGGAAAGGCAACTGCTGGAAGAGAATCTTGAACGTATTTTCGAATTGGCTAGAAACAGCCAAACAACGTTGAACTTCAGCGTATTTTGCACAATTCCCCTTCCAGGCACCCCCTACAAGGACCAATTGGCCAATCAGGGCCGTATCAATTACGACATCAACAGCGCCCCAGAGCTGTGGAATGTTTTTAATTCTGTAATCCAGGGCGACCATTATACGCCGGAGCAAGTGACCGGGTACCGCAGGGAACTTTTACAGAAGTACAATATGCAGCAACTGAAAGGCAAAGTGGATCCCAATTATTAACAACAGGGACAGCCCTCTATCGCGGATGCTGAGCCAAACAACAGTGGATAAACATATAGCCAAAATGTTCTCCGAACCTTCTCCCCTTTATGAGCAGTTTGAAAGAGACGGTTTCTCAGGCCCCTTCACACTGTGCTCGCCGAAAGAGATGGCCGAGATCCGTCAGCGGATCGAAACCCAGGTGCTGGCCAATGACAGCCCGTTCGACTTTCACAACGGGCAATCTCGACACCTGGATTGCAAAACGGTATGGGAACTGTGTTCCCACCCTAACATTGTCGAACGGATAGCTTCCATCCTGGGCCCCAACTTGCAGCTTTGGCGCTCAAACTTTTTTACCAAAGAGCCTGGCAGCAAGGAGATTCCTTGGCACCAGGATCGTACCTACTGGCCAATCGACCCCATGGTAAACATTACCGCCTGGCTGGCCATCGACCCGGCTACAGTAGAAAACTCTTGTTTGCAGTTCATTCCCGGCAGCCATAAAAAGGCTCTCCCAGTCATCGACTCAGGCAATGGAGTGGGTTCAACATTTGAACAAATGGCCGATATTAGAGGCATTGATTTATCATCCAGTATTGATATGGAGATGAAACCCGGAGAGTTTTGTCTATTTAACGAAACCACCGTTCACCGCTCAGCCCCCAACCGCAGCAACAGAAGAAGATTGGCCCTTTCGATACGGGTAACAACCCCCCGAGTAAATGTGAAACATGAGGACATTTTCCCTGGACACAAATGCATTCTTCTTTGCGGAGAAGACTCACAAGGCCTGAATGATATGCAGAGCCCTCCCCGCGACGACCCACCCCCACAAAAGACAACATATCGAAATCTCGAACGCCGCCCACCCAATTAAAGACAGCCGCCCGATATAAGACTTTGTCATCCGAGTACTGCGACACCAGCCTTTTACTAAGTTCCTCGGTATTGCGGACATCAGATAAAACATTATTACCTGAAGATTTATCACATGCACTTCCAATCTGAAAGATCTCGATCAATGAGTTTCTCTAAGCTCTCTATATCTTTTAAAAAATAAGGGACAAGCCTATTTCTAAGATCTTTGTTTAACTCGGGCGCCTTCTTCCCTCTCTGCGAAACATTCAGTTTGTCTCGCACATATTCGGCAATCGGAACTACGCCCAGTCTCCTGAGAGGCGGCAATATAAAATGCAGGTTATTCCGATGAATATAAAGACGCATCTGACCAATAAGGTGGTTCAACTTCTGACTCCTGACATCAACGGTGACATTAGAGCGCTGCACCATCATCTCCGGGAAGAATGGCTTAATTTTCAGAAAATCATAGACTTCAAGCAAGAACTGGTTCTTGTTGCGCTTTAGGTCGTCGAACAACAGCACCTTGATTTGCTCACGCGAAAACCGTACGAAATAGATTTTTAGCTGCTCATAATAGAGACTCAGCGATAGAAATTGTGGGCAATGTTCAACCGCATGATCAAAAGTCCGATATTGCCAATTACCGATTTGCTTACGATACCTGTATAGCGAAAACAATCTTTCAATTGGCTCTCGCAATACAACGATCAGCTTTATATCAGGATTATAATTGTAAATATCTTCGACAGCATTGACATTCATCACGTATGAAGGAGAAAGCTCGCCACATATCTGACCAACTTGGTGATGACCAAAATATGAGTGATACCAATGAATCGACTTGTCGTAATTCCAATTTGGCGTCTTCAAATCGGCAGGCATGTATTTGTTAAAGTAATTAATCTCTTTTTTAGAGGACATACAGACCTGAGGATGCAAAGACAGAACATCATAAAGCCAGGTTGTGCCGGACTTCGCCGCACCGATACCGATAAAATCTATTGTCCTTAGACTCATAACACCAAAATCACAAATCACCCATTGGAGTGCCCCTATAATGCAAAAAATAGCATTATTCTTTATGCGCCCCAAGCATTTATTCTGCGCAACACAAACGTCGAAATAGCACAAAAAAATTGATATTGCCAGGGACTTTGACTTCCAATTGATTTGCCCTATGCTTTAAGAAAAAGGGAAAACACAAATACCTTTACAATTAAAAAGTAGTTTAAGTATGAAGGAGATCGACACCAAGATTGCCATTCTCGGCATGGGATCTGCTGGTCTATTAACTGCATATCATTTATTAGAAGAGGGCGCCAGTACTGGCACCTCTCCCCAAGATATTTGCATCATCGGCCATGCGAAAGGCGGATCTTCCGTGCTGTCTTCCTGGTACGTATCCCAGTATAAGCCCACGCCTTTAAAACAGAGGTTACTTAACGGCCTCGGCGACACAGCAACACCACAGCAAATCGAACTGGTAAACTACATTGCAGACAATCACCATGCAGCCACTGAACGTTTTGCAAAGAAGATAGTCACCCAGGCAGATGTGGGCGGCGTCAAACGGTTTGTCAATGGCTTTAGCGGCATCAAGGCACTTACTGGCTATTCGACAGTACAGGCATTGCCAGGCAAGAAAATCATGGCGTACCTGCGAAAAGAGGTTGAGAGCAGTGGCGTAATCGTCGTCATCAGCACCATTACTGAGTTACGCCAGTTAAGTAGTGGAATCCAAGTCATCGGCGCAAGGAAAAATGGCAAAGAGATTATTCTCAATGCACAAAAACTTGTCATTGCCACGGGTGGCTTAGCCCATACACAGGATTTGGCCACTAGCGCAAAAGGCGACTTCCCCAACGTGCTGGCGTTAGCACGCGACCAGCTAGACATTGAGGTCGAAGAGCTTGGTCGTGCCGTTTACTTTCCATTCGCCGTGCGCGAAAGTGGATTTCGACCAGGGAGCCTACTCCCACCCTCGTTTATGACCCGCGCTGAGGTACTCCGCCAGAAGCCTGACGGCACTCTCATTGATTTTTTGTCCGCAGAACTCAAAACTGCGATCAGAAGTGGCGACTATCGCCCGTACTTCCCTGAACTGGTCATACAGTTTACACGAATTATCGATTCTGGCGACCGCGTGGTGGTACGAACGGAAATGACAGAAACGGAGTTCGAACATTATAAAATTCACGACCACTATGGCTATGTTTTTAGCGGCAAGTCTTATAAAGATGCACAACTGGTGGGGATTGCACCCGCCTATCACAGTGCCTTAGGTGGAATTCTCGTAGACCATGAATGTCGCACCTCAGATTCGAACGTTTTTGCTATTGGTGAATCCGCCATGGTCTACGGCAAAGACCGCCCCATAGGCGGAGAACACATGGCAGCAGTGACTCTAGCGCCACTTCTAGCCAGAATCATATGCCAGGACATTCTCAATAAGAGCGGCACGCTCCACAATACGGCACACGGAGCGCCTATCGATCCAAGCAAGCTACTCAAAAAGGCAAGAGTTACCATCGACAAATACGACAAGCAGATTGTCGAACGGCTGTTACTGACCTCTAATGCTGAAAGTAGTAATCTGACTGAGCACTTAAGCGACCAACGCTTTATACAAGACATTTTCTCACGTTTGTCGTGGAAACTCACCAATCAGCAGTTGGGCCATGCCATTGCGAACATAAAGCAAGAGTCTACAGATCGGGTGCTGTCGGGTTATGTATTCCCTGAATCACTTGAACAATATATAGCAGATAAACCTGATGTATTGCACCGGCTTTCTCTGTTGAGCTCACCCACTTACGAATCGCTGCTCGATTCGATTGCTGCACGACTTGCATTAACAGAACAAGTTGCCCCCTTAAAATACGCAATGGGCGCCGATATCCGCGACGAAGAGCGCGAAACAATGCTCATCAAGCAAAATGGTCAACTCGCCAATGGGCCTGACACTCAACTGGTAGAGGGCTTCTTTCGGCATTTCATCCTTCCTTGCTCCTTTGAAATACAACATATTTATCGCTGTTTACAGCTTGAAAACGAGGCCCAGATGTCCAACAAACAACAATTTGGTTAGTGCTCCTGCCTGCCCTTCACAATTCGCGCGTGATATCGAAGAGCTTCTGTAGGCAATTATCAAAACTGTCAAGGTACCGTGAACGATGTCTTTGGTGGGCATATATGGTGATGGATCGTTAAACGAACTGGAAGCCATGGCATCAATGATGCCCCATCGAGGCACAAAATTAACCGCCTGGTCACCGACAGATCGCGTTTATCTCGGGGAGTTGCGGCACGCGTCTTGCACCCGCCCCATCATTGAGCAGCTAGCACTGGACATTGATGCTACCATCCAACTTGAAATCAGTCACGATGGATCTATCCCCCGGGCCCTTCCACCGAATCACCCCAATGAATTTCTTTCTCAGTTGGAATCCGAGGGATTGGAAAATACACTGCAACGCCTCAACAGCTACTTTGCATTAGCCTATTGGGACGAGGACAAGCACCGTCTGGTACTCGCCTGTGACCGTATGTTTTACAAGGGGCTCTACTGGATAAACCTAGGCACACGCATCGCATTTGCAAGCGAATACAAGGCTTTCCTGGGCTTATCAGACTGTACGGCCAAACCCAATCAAACAGCCATACAACACTACTTGCGATCTAAAACCGCCCATAAAAGCCTCTGCATGCTGGAAGGCGTCAGATCGCTAGGTCCTTCTCGACTTCTTGAAATCACCCCGGGAAAGGTAGATCTCAGGGATTACTGGAGCCCTCGGCTCGCACTTGTCCGCCGTAGCCTCCAAGAGAATGCAGATATTCTCAGCGAAGGCCTAAAGAAAACAGTCGCGTCTCAATCGCGCGCGCACAATACAATCGGATTTACATTAAGTGGGGGTATCGATTCCACTGTACTACTGGCTCTAGCAAAAAAAACCCGACCCGAAGCCACCATTTGTAAGCGCCAATATCTAGGCGTTCTACCACCATTGAATGTCATGGGGTGATAATAGATCCCACATTCAATGGAGGCAAACATGAATCAAAAAGTCAGCTCAAAGCAACAATTCTGGTCCGCTCA